>Ga0257111_1000003_pt1 | contig 129481 bp, 124 predicted proteins | sample LP_taG_6_FD_191567 | JGI IMG/M metagenome (GOLD analysis project Ga0257111, IMG submission 191567) | Marine microbial communities from Northeast Subartic Pacific Ocean, Canada - LP_J_2015_P26_500m | ecosystem: Environmental > Aquatic > Marine > Oceanic | place: Canada: Northeast Subartic...
AGAACTACCCGAACGACGGCGACTCGGTCCACCGGCTCTTCTACGACACCGTCAAGGGCGGCGACTACAGGTCCCGCGAGGCCAACGTCCACCGCCTCGCCGAGGTGTCGGTCAACATCATCGACCAGGCCACCGCCCAGGGCGTTCCGTTCGCACGCGACTACGGCGGCCTCCTGGACAACCGTTCGTTCGGCGGCGCCCAGGTCTCACGCACCTTCTACGCCCGGGGTCAGACAGGCCAGCAGCTCCTCATCGGTGCCTACTCGGCCCTCATGCGCCAGGTGGCGGCCGGCACCGTCGAACTGCACACACGTGCGGAGCTCCTCGACGTGGTCCTCAAGGACGACCGGGCCTGCGGGATCGTCACCCGGGACCTGCTCTCCGGCGAGGTGACCCCCCACTCGGCCCACGCCGTCGTGCTGGCCACCGGCGGCTACGGCAACGTCTACTACCTGTCCACCAACGCGATGATGTGCAACGTCACCGCCGCCTGGCGTGCCCACAAGAAGGGCGCCTTCTTCGCCAACCCCTGCTACACGCAGATCCACCCGACCTGCATCCCGGTCAGCGACGACTTCCAGTCGAAGCTCACACTCATGTCCGAGTCGCTCCGCAACGACGGACGCATCTGGGTGCCCAGCGGCATGGACGACGCCAGGGCTGCTGCCGACATCCCGGAGGTGGACCGGGACTACTACCTCGAACGCAAGTACCCGGCCTTCGGGAACCTGGTCCCACGTGACGTGGCCTCCCGGAACTCCAAGACGGTCTGCGACGAGGGCCGCGGCATCGGTCCGCTCAAGAACGGCGTGTTCCTGGACTTCCAGGCCGCCATCGCCCGCGACGGCCTGGAGGCCATCTCGGCCAAGTACGGGAACCTGTTCGACATGTACCACCGGATCACCGGTGAGAACCCGTACGACCAGCCGATGCGGATCTATCCGGCCATCCACTACACGATGGGCGGCCTCTGGGTGGACTACCACCTGATGACCACCGTTCCCGGCCTGTACTCGATCGGCGAAGCCAACTTCTCCGACCACGGGGCCAACCGGTTGGGGGCCAGCGCCCTCATGCAGGGCCTGGCGGACGGCTACTTCGTGCTGCCGTACACGATCGGCGACGATCTGGCTGGCCTGCTGGGCCAGACCGCCGTTCCGACCGACGACCCGGTGTTCACCGAGGCCGTGCGCGGTGTCGAGGACGAGCAGAAGCGCTGGTTGTCGATCAACGGCACGAGGTCGGTGGACCAGTTCCACAAGGAGCTGGGTCGCATCGTCTGGGAGCACATCGGCATGGAACGCGACAAGGCGGGCCTGGAGAAGGCACTGACCGACATCCCGACGCTCCGTGAGGAGTTCCACTCCGACGTACGGGTCCTGGGTAGCGCTGCGACCCTCAACCAGTCACTTGAGAAGGCCGGCCGGGTGGCCGACTTCTTCGAGTTGGCCGAGTTGATGGCCCGAGATGCCCTCGAACGGGAGGAGTCCTGCGGCGGCCACTTCCGAAGCGAGCACCAGACTGACGAGGGTGAGGCCCAGCGGGACGACGAGAACTTCGCCCACGTGGCGGCATGGGAGTGGCACGGTCTCGGCACGGCCCAGACGCGCCACCGCGAGGAACTGGCCTTCGAGGACGTGGCGCTCTCACAGCGCTCGTACAAATAGGGCCAGCAGGCAGCAGCAAGACATTGGGGCCGGTCAGCCCGATGGCCGCAGCGCCACCGGATGCCGGGACCAGAAAGGACCACCACGACATGGGCGGAGGACACGGCGAGACCATCAGCGTCACCCTCAGGGTGTGGCGCCAGGACGGCCCCGACGACGCGGGCCGCTTCGACGTCCACCAGCAGAACATCAGCACCGATGCCTCGTTCCTCGAGATGCTGGACCTGCTGAACGAAGAGCTGAATGCCGCCGGCGAGGAGCCGGTGGCGTTCGAGAGCGACTGCCGCGAGGGGATCTGCGGTACCTGCGGTGTGATGATCAACGGGCGGGCCCACGGCCCGCAGAAGGCCACGGCCACCTGCCAGCTCCACATGCGGGAGTTCTCCGACGGCGACGAGATCGTGATCGAACCGTTCCGTGCGTCGGGCTTTCCGGTGATACGCGATCTGGCGGTCGACCGGTCCCCGCTGGATCAGATCATCGAGGCCGGCGGATACATCTCGGTCGGTACCGGGGCGGCATCCGACGCCAACCTCACCCCGGTTCCGAAGGTCGCGGCGGACCAGGCATTCGACGCCGCCGCCTGCATCGGGTGCGGCGCATGCGTGGCCGCCTGCCCCAACTCGGCGGCGCAGTTGTTCACCTCGGCCAAGATCGGCCACCTGGGCCTGCTGCCCCAGGGCCAGGCCGAGCGCTGGAGCAGGACCGAGGCCATGGTCGAGACCATGGAGGACTTCTTCGGCTCGTGCACGAACCACGGCGAGTGCTCCGAGGCCTGCCCGAAAGAGATCTCGCTGGACTTCATCGCCTTCATGAACCGCGACTACATGAAGGCGAAGGTCAGGAACCGGGCCCTGACCGGCCAGCGCTGACCCCGGCGCCCGACCCGGCCATCAGCCGTTCGCGGCGCGACGATTGACAGACGTCATCCACGGCGCGACGGTGTGAGGGCTACCCCGTCCCTTCAGTGGGGTAGTGATCGACACGGTCCCAGACTCCGAACGACGGGAGGACCCAAAGTGCGATCCGACCGGTTCGAAGGACGGCGTCGAGCCCCGTCTGGCGGGTGAGCCCGAGGCCCCTGCATCGAGCCGGTCCCCTCACGCTCTCGCGACCAAAGCCCTGCTGGGCCATGGAGAACGTTGACGTGCGACGACTCGCAAAGGGCCCCGACGGAACGGCGTCTTCCCACCCGCCGGGAGGACGTCGTTTCCGCGTCCGACCCGATCAGGTCCCGCTGGCCAGATGCTCCCGGACTCGGACCATCAGTTCCGTCAACAGGCCGTCGGGGATCTCGTGGCCCAGGCCCTCCACCAGCCAGAGAGCAGCATCGGAAATCCCGTCGGCCAGGGCCAGGGCGTGCTCCACCGGGAACACCGGGTCGACGGTGCCGTGGACGACCAGCGTCGGCACGGCGATTCCAGCCAACCGGCCCAGTCGGGATGGCGAGGAGTTGACCGCCGTGCCGTGACCCGACTCCGGGTACCAGCACCGCTCCACCTCTGCGGCCGCCGTACCGATCCGCTCGGCCGTGGTGACCGGATAGCGGGTGCCGGCGAGCATCTCGTCCAGCTCCACGATCCAGGCGACCCGTTCAGCATGACTGGCCGGGGGCGGAGCAAAGAGCCTCTCGGCCATCCGGTCGACCAGCCAGTCGGCGGCCGACGGCAGGCTCTCGTCGCCAAGACCGGGGCTGGAGCAGAGCAGGGTCAACGTGGCCACCCGGTCGGCATTGTCCAGCGCCATCACCTGGCCGACCATTCCCCCCATAGATCGACCGACCACGTGGGCCCGGAGGATCCCATGCTCGTCCATGACCGCACAGGCATCGTCTGCCAGGTCCGCCAGCGTGTAGCCGACATCGGCCGGCACCTTGCTCGACAGGCCACTGTCGCGGTGGTCGTATCGCACCACGCGGTACCCCAGATCCAGCAGCGGCTGGATGAAGGTCGGCGTCCAACGGGTGCAGTGCGAATCGGCTCCAGAGACGAGCAGCACGGCGCCGGCATCGGGGGTTCCGGGCACCGGCTGGAACACCTCGGAATGGATCTGGACCCCGGACGATGAGTCGGTACCCGCCATGGGGCCGAGGGTAACCCTGCAGCATCGGCCAACCGGCCGACCGGCCGGCCGGCCGCACATCCAGCCCGAGCGGACCGGGCCCCGTTGCTCGGACGCCCCGGGGCGGCCCCGGCCCGTGGAACCCCGACGGCTAGCGTCACCGGCGTGCCGAACGCCCCGAACGCCCCACACCGCCATCCGGTGAAGGTCCGCTTCTACGAGCTGGACCCGTACGGGCACCTGAACCACAGCGTCTACGTGCAGTTGTTCGAGATCGGCCGGATCGAGCTGCTTGAAGAGGCCGGACTGGGCCTGCATGACCTGGAAGTCGAAGGCTTCCGGTTCGTCGTCTCCCGGATAACCACGAAGTTCCTGGCCTCGGCTGTCGCCGGAGACAACCTCGTGATCGAGACCGAGGTACTCGAGCTGCGGCGTGCCTCGTCCCGCTGGGGACAGCGCCTCCTCCGGGGCGACGTCGTGCTGGCCACACAGGAGGTCGTGGCAGCCGTCACCGGCACCAACGGGAGGCCGACCCGGTTCCCCGCCGACATGGCAGCGCGCCTGACCCCCTACCTGGTCGCCGGGACCTGATGACGGACACAGTGCCCAACCGGGACCGGTCCCGTCCCGACGCACGCACGCTGCTCGCACAGTTGGGGCGCGGTGCCTGCATGGGAGCAGCCGACGTGGTGCCCGGCGTCTCCGGCGGAACGCTGGCCCTGCTGTTCGGGATCTACGACAGGCTGCTGGCTGCGATCAGCGGCGGTTCACACGCACTGGGTCGCTTCATCCGAGGCGACGTCCGCGGCGGCCTCCGCCGGCTAGGCGGGGTCGACTGGTGGTTCCTCGTCCCCCTGCTGGTCGGGCTGCTAACCACGGTCGTGCTGCTGGCCGGGGTGATCGAGGGTGCCCTCGTCGACCACCCGGAACCCATGGCCGGCCTGTTCCTCGGCCTGGTCGTGGCCTCGGTGGTGGTGACCCGTCGCCCCGTGGCATGGACTGGGCGGCGCTTCGGCGGCGCCACCCTGGTGGCCCTCGTCGTGTTCGCCGGCCTGGGCTACCAGGGAGCCCCGATCGCGGATCCGTCAACTGCCATGCTGCTGGCCTCAGGTGCGGTAGCCGTGTGCGCCATGGTCCTGCCGGGCATCTCGGGGTCGTTCCTGCTGCTCATCCTCGGCATGTACTCCGCGGTGATCGGCATGGTGGACGAACGCCTGATTCTCGACACAGCCGTGTTCGGCATCGGTGCGGTCGTCGGCCTAGCGTGCTTCTCCTCAATCCTGGCCGGCCTCCTGCAGCGGCGGCACGACGACGTGCTGGCCGTGATGGTCGGGTTGATGGTGGGTTCCCTACGGGTCCTCTGGCCATGGCCCCACGGCGTCGGCGTGGTCAGCCGCCACACCGACGTGGCCGTCGGTGGGGCCGACCTCGGCTGGCCGGATACCGCATCCGGCATGGTCGCGCCTACCGCCCTGGCCGTGGCCGCCGTGGTACTGGTGCTCGGCGTGGACAGGCTGGCCAGCTCTAGGAGCTGACCGGGCTCAGGCGTATGCCGGGTAGACGTCGACGTCAGGGTCGCGTTCCGGCGGCTCCATGTCAGCCGTGACAAGCGGGTAGAGGTCTGCGGGGGTGTCCCGGGGGCACGTCCAGTCGATCTCATCGGCGACGCCTGCGATCTCGGCGAACGGTCGCAGGAAGGTGAAGTAGACGTAGGCCCCGCAGGCGATTCGCTCATCGCGGTCCATGGCGACGATGTCCCGGTAGTGCTTCCGCTGGGCGACCTTCGACGCTGCCGCCGTGGCCTCCAGGTCCTCGTCGGTGAGCGGCACCGGCAGCCCACCGGGTGCCACGCCATCGGTGGTGTAGAGGCCGAACCCGCTGAGGTGCTCCAGGTAGTCCTCAGGCGACGAGATGGTCGTCCCGTAGTCGGTGATGGACACCTCCACCTCCGGGTCCAGGACCAGTGCCGCCGTGAGGTTGCGGTACGGAACGCCCGCGGCCACGCCGGACCAGGAGAAGTCGCTCTGCCCAAGGCGGTAGAAGTCCCGGACGATCAGGGTCCGACCGTCCTCGAGGCGGTACGGGCCGTTGTCGGCGTGACCCACCCGCGTGTCGAAGTAGAGCAGGAACAGGTGGTTGATGATCGTGGCATTGGCCCTGCGAATCCGGTCACGGCGCTCCTCACCTACCCCCGTGGCGCCGGCGGCCAGGTGGGCGACCATCTCCGACGGCAGCACGTCGACGCGGTTGCCCACCTCGGCGGCATGCAGGTGAGGGCCATCCCGGTAGGCGTGTGATGCACGTGCCCAGAAGTCCAGCACCGTGTGGGTCCGCTCGAGGGAGTCCAACGACGGATCCACCATCGCCATGACGTTGCGACCGAGGAGGAAGAAATTGGCGACCCCCCAGAGGAACACCGAGTCTGCCTGGCACCCGGGCCGCCGGGCCGCCGCACCGATCTCCTCTGGTGGCATGGCTGTTGCGATCGTCGCCACGGCCTCCGGGTAGCGCAGGAACGCCTCGATGCACGACACGGTCACATACGGGGTGACGGGGATGAGCTGTGAGGAATAGGAGGTGCGTTCAGCCACCAGGTGGCTGGTTACCGGGTTGATGGCGGCCAGCCAGGAGTTCACCTGGTCCCGGGCCGTTGCGTCGCCACCCCTGGACGGCACGCCCGGATCCCCGACGGCACGGCCGGCCGGGTCGCCACTCACGGTGTCACCAGGCGGATCACGCCATCGACGCCTGATGCGTCCAGCTCCACCTCGGTGCCATTCGCCGGTTCGTCGGTGAGCTGGGCGGCGATCACCCCGGGGACCCTGTACTCCCGGCTGACGATCCCGATGTGGCTCCGGATGGTGCCACCGGTGCACACCACGCCGGCCAACTCGTCGAAGATCGGGCCCAGGAAGGTGGCGCCGGCATCCCGAACCACCGCCACGATGCCGTCAGCTCCGGTGTCCATGAGCTCCAGTACGTCATCGGGGCCCTCAAGGCGGAGCCACCGGCCGCTGCGGAGCCCGTAGTCGTAGGTCTTCTGGCCACGCCCGATCTCGGTCATGCGGTCACCTTCCCTCGTTCCACGCCGGCCAGCGCAGCCCGGGCGTCCCTTCAGGCTGCCCCGATCAGGCTGGCAGAGTCCGGACCGTAGCCGTCGCCCCCACGTCGAGGCGGAGCGGGACCGGGACCGGGACCTAGGCTGCGCCACCGTGGTAGAGCCCCTCACCGAAGCCTGGATCGAAGCCATGGACGCAGCTGCGTCAACCCACGACGGGCTCCTTGCGGCCACCACCCACATGGCACTCGTCATCGAGTACCGGGTCGTCGACGGCGAAACCTGGCACGTGCGGCTGGAGGGTGGCACGGTGAGGGTGGTCCACGGCCCGGCCGACGAACCGGACCTCGCCTTCACGGCCGGGTCGACCGCTGCGGCCGCCATCGCCGATGGGACCCTGGATCCACTGCGGGCCGTGATCGACGGTGACGTGATCCTGGCGGGCGACCCACGGGTACTGGTTGACCACCGGGCCGTACTGGACGGCCTCGGAGACGTGTTCGCCCCGGCCCGCCACTCCCAGGATCAGGCCTAGATCAGGCCCAGGTCCCGCACCATGTCCCGTTCGGATACCAGCTCGGCGACCGACACATCTATACGGACCCGTGAGAAGGCGTCCAGCTCCAGACCGGGCACGATCTCGTAGGCGCCATCCGCGCAGGTCACCGGGAACCCTGAGAGCAGGCCCTCCGGCACGCCGTAGCTGCCATCGGACGGAACTCCCATGGACACCCAGTCGCCGTCCGGTGTTCCCGCCACCCAGTCGTGCACGTGGTCGATGGCGGCGTTGGCCGCCGAAGCGGCACTGGAGGCCCCACGGGCCTCGATGATGGCCGCCCCACGCTGCTGCACGGTCGGGATGAACTCGCCCTCCAACCACGCCTGGTCACCGATCACCTCGGCGGCGGTGCCGCCGGGAACCTCGCAGTGGACCAGGTCCGGGTACTGGGTTGCCGAGTGGTTGCCCCAGATGGTCATCCGCGACACGTCGTTGACGCTCGTGCCGAGCTTCTGGGCCACCTGCGTGCGGGCACGATTGTGATCGAGGCGCATCATGGCCGTGAAGCGTTCGTCGGGGACGTCCGGGGCACTGTTCATGGCGATCAGGCAGTTGGTGTTGGCCGGGTTGCCAACCACGAGGACCCTCAGGTCGTCCGCTGCGTGGTCGTTCAGGGAACGGCCCTGACCGGTGAAGATGGCGCCGTTGGCCTCCAGGAGGTCCTGACGCTCCATCCCCTTGGACCTGGGGCGGGAACCCACCAGGAGGGCCACGTTCGCCCCGCCGAAGGCCGTGTCGGGATCATCGCTCAGCTCCAGGCCGGCCAGGAGCGGGAAGGCGCAATCATCGAGTTCCATTGCCACGCCGTGCAGGGCGCCCATGGCCGGAGGGATCTCGAGGAGCTGCAGGGTGACCGGCTGGTCCGGGCCGAGCATGGCGCCACTGGCGATCCGGAAGACGAGGCTGTAACCGATCTGGCCGGCGGCTCCGGTGACTACGACTCTGACGGGGGTGGGGCTCACGGGATGCTCCTCAGCAGGGACGGGCCGTACGAAGGCGAGGCTACTGATCGCCCGTACCGGGTACCGCAGCGCGCATGCGTGACGCTCGGCTCAGTCGGCGACCGGCAGGAACACCTCCGAGTACCGGGCGAAGTGCTCCAGGAACCCCGCCGGGAGGACCGGCCGGTGACCGTCGGCTGGCTGCACCTGGCTCGAGTAGGCGGCGATGCCGGCCTGCTTCCGGGCCGCCAGGTCGTCGCCGAAGGACCAGGCCACGGCCCGGTCGAACGGCATGGACGGCGACGACGGATCGTCCCAGTTCCATGACCAGACGGGGAAACGGGCGAACCGCACCCCCAGGTCTCGGCAGGCCTCACCGGCCACCCGACCGGAAACGTCGTGGTCCGGGTGCCCGTCGGACTCCCACGGGGCGAGGCACCAGGCGGCACCGTCCAGCAGGGGAGCTAGCAGTCCGGCCAGCCGCCCCGCATGGTTCGACGCTGCTCCGTCGGGAATCCCCAGTCGTTGGCGGGTGGCCACGATCCCCGCCGCCGCATACGCACGGCCGGTCTCGGCCAGCCGCCTGCCCACCAGGTCATCGCGTCCACCGGCGTTCAGGTGAGGGTGGGAATACTCGCCGTCGGTGACGGCCGCAATCGTGATCTCCGTCCCGGCATCAGAGGCAGCGGCAAGGGTGGCTCCAACGGCCAGCAGCTCGTCATCCGGATGGGGAGCCACCACCACGATCGGTCCCTCCGGGGGCCAGGCCATGCCGACAGGAGGCAGGCCCGAGACCAGCCGGTTCCACTCCCCGGCCCTCCGACCGATCATCGGATCGATCCTGTCCTGCGGTTCCCGCGGCTCCGGTGGTTCCAACGTCGGCTCCTAGGACATGCCGGGAACACCGGCCGAACGGGTATTGCCCATCCACGAGGCGTGGAGGCCCGCGTAGATGCCGCCGATCCCTAGCAGCTCGGCGTGCGTGCCCCTCTCGGCGATCCGACCGTCGTCGAACACCAGGACCAGGTCGGACCGCTCGGCCGTCGAGAGCCGGTGGGCGACGCTGACCGTGGTCCGTCCGACGGCGAGTTGCTCCAACGCCCGCTCCAGGGCGGTCTCGGTCTCGGGGTCGACGGCCGAGGTGGCCTCGTCGAGGATCAGGAGGCCCGGATCACCCAGCTGCGCCCGCACCAGGGCCACCAGCTGCCGCTCGCCCACCGAGAGGCCCTCGCCGCGTTCGCCCACCATCGTCTCGAGGCCATCTGGAAGGCGCTCCACCCACTCCCGAAGCCCCAGCACGTCGATCGCCGCGTCGACGTCGTCGTCGTCGGAGCCGACACGACCGAACCCGATGTTCGCCCTGATGGTCGTGTCGAACAAGAAGCCGTCCTGGGGAACCATCCGCACAGCCCGTCGTCGGTCCCCGGGGGAGGCCTCCCGGAGGTCCGTGCCCCCGACCAGCACCCGGCCCGCCGTCGGGTCGGCCAACCGGGCCAGCAACTTCACGAACGTGGTCTTTCCAGAGCCGGTCTCGCCCACCACCGCCACAGAGCAGCCCGCTGGCAGCACGACGTCGATCCCGCGGAGCACCATCCCGCCGGTCCGGTAGGAGAACTCGACGGCCTCGGCCCGCACCTCCAGGGCACCACCGGGCACGGGTCGGGGCTCGACTGGATCCACGACCTCGACGGGGGTGTCCAGCACGTCCAGGATCTTCGACCACCCCGCCAGGGCCGTCTGGGTCTGGTCCAGCACCTCTCCCAGTTCGGTGATCGGAGTCACGAGGAGGTTCGACAGGAACACGAACGCCACCAGCTCACCCGAGCTCACGCCCCAGGCCCCACCCCACCAGACGCCGGCACCGATCACCGAGGCAATGGCAGTCACGCCCAGGACGTCAGAGATCGGCAGCACGAGCGAGAAGTACCGGGCCGCCACCAATTGCTGCCGGTACTGGGAGTCCACGGCGGAGCGGACACGACGCCGCGTCTGCTCCCGGTATCCGTAGGTACGGACCACCTCGACGCCGTGCACCGACTCCGATATCACCCCGAATGTCTCCGAGACCCTGCTTCGGAGCAGGTTGTAGGCCAACAGTTGACGTTGCTGCATCCAACGCAGGATCGGAAGGAGGGGCAGATGCAGGCTGAGCGTCACCAACGTCAGCTGCCACGAATAGATCGACATGATGACCAGCACGGCGACTATCTGGACCGAGTTGATGATCCACGCCACGGCACCCCACTGGGCGAACCTGGTCAGGGTCTCCACGTCGCTGGTCACCCTGGCCGTCAGCACACCCTTGCTGGACGCCGTGTGCTCGGCGAGGCTGAGGCGGTGCAGGTGCCCGAACGTGCGGACCCGCAGGCCGTAGAGCACGTTCTCCGCCATGGCGACCAGTCGGAAGTAGGTGACCCGACCCAGTTGGATGCTGCCGACCACCAGCACGGCGGCGCCGCCGGAGAGGAGCAGGACCCGCCCCATGTCCACACCGTCGGAGGTCATCCCCCCATCCAGCACGGCCTGGATGGTGAGCGGTACGAGCAGCTTGGAGCCTGCGACGGCCAGGGCCATCAGGGCGGTGAGGAGCAACCCGTCGCGCAGCTCGGGCGAGACGGCCATTCCGCGTCGCAGGATGGCGAAGGCACCCACCGCCCTTATCCCATCAGGGGCCTCGGCGCCCTGGCTCCGGTCCAAGTCGCTCACAGGCCGGCCTCCTCGTAGGCCCGGGCAAGGGCGGCGTAGGCCGGTACGTCCAGCAGTTCCTCGTGGCTACCGGAGGCCGCTATCGAACCACCCTCCAGGAACAGAACCCTGTCCGCCATCCGGATCGTGGCCAGCCGGTGGGCAATGACCATCAGGGTCGGTACGGCGACCTCGGAACCACCCCGAACCGTCCCCTGGGCGACCCTCAGGTTCCGGAGGATCCCGGCCTCGATCGTCGGATCCACGGCCGAGGTGGAGTCATCCAGCACAAGTACCCGGGGGCTTCTAAGTAGCGCCCTGGCTATGGCGAGGCGCTGGCGCTGACCCCCGGACAGGGTCGCCCCCCGCTCCCCGACCACAGTGTCGATGCCGTCGGGTAGCGCCCGGACGAACACGTCTGCGGCCACGACGGCCAGGGCTGCATCGACCTCGTCGTCGGTGACGTCGCTTCCCAGCGTCAGGTTGTCGCGCACCGTGTCAGCGAAGAGGAAGGTCTCCTGGAGGACCGGGGCGACGATGCCGGCCGCCCCGTCCGAACCCAGGTCGGCGACGTCAACCCCGCCCAGCAGCACCCGACCAGCGGAGGGCTGGACGAGACCGCAGAGCAGGGAGACCATCGTGCTCTTCCCCGACCCGGTGGCGCCGACGATGGCGACCGACTCCCCGGGCTGGATCCGAAATGAAAGGTCGGCCAGCACCGATGCCGGGCTGGGCTGTCTGGCGTCCCCCATCCTTGAGGCACCCCCGCCGTCCGGCTGGTAGGCGTACGACACCGAGTCGAACTCGACGGCCACCCGGTCTCCGACGGAGGGAATCGGGTTCGGCCTGTCTTCCGGGCTGACCGCCAGGACGCGGTCTATGCGGTCCATGGCCACCACCGAGCGCGGCATCTCCTGGAACATGTAGCCGAGGATCTCCATCGGCAGGGTCAGGATGGAGAACAAGGACATGGCCCTGACCACGTCGCCGATCGACACCGACCCACGGCCCACCAACCATGCACCCAGCACCAGCAGGACGATGATCCCCAGGTTCGGTAGTGCGTAGATGACCGGTGCGTACCCGCTTCTCAGCCGACCCACGTCCAGGCGGTGCCCGCGCAGTTCGTCCGCCGCATCGGTGAACCGGTCCACCTCCTCGTCCTCGCGACCGAGTGTCTTGACGACCATCACCCCGTCGAGGCTCTCGTGCGCGATGCCCGAGAGCACGCCGACGGCATCCTGGCCCAGGGCCGCCGGTGCCTCCACGGCTCTCGTGAACCGACGGTTCAGCACCGTCAGCGTCGGGAACAGGAGCAGCGCCACACACGCGAAGAGTGGATGGACCACCAGCAGGCTGACCAGCGATGCGACGGCCAGCAGCACCACCGACATGGAGAAGGCCAGCGGCATAAGCATCGCCGTGGCCACCTCCACGTCGGCATCGGCGTGGGCGAGCAGGAGGCCGGCGGGTCGCGAACGGTGGAAGTCGATCGGAGCATCCAGGAACCTGTCGGTGACAGCCAACCGCCACGTCCGCTGCGTCCTGGCGATCGCCAGCATGTTGAACCACCGGCGGACCATGATCGATGTCCCGCGCACGATTCCGATCCCCACGACCATCGCCACCGCCACCAGGAGCGACCGGCGCGACACCCCGTCACCGTCCAGGCCCGGAACGATCACGTCGTCGGTGACGCGACCGACGACCACTGTGAAGCCCACCACGGCAAGGGCGAACACATTGGCGCCCATGATGGCAGTGGCGTGGGCCAACGGATGGGTCCGCAGCGAACGTCGGGTCAACCGCCATCCGCGCCTGAACACGCTCACCGGGATTCCCGGGGCTGTACCGGTCCTCGACACGGCCGGCTCCGGCGGATTCAGCTCAGAGCCGGTCGGCGACGGCCGAGGCGAACTCCGAGCACCTGACCTCCGTCGCACCATCCATGAGGCGTGCGAAGTCGTAGGTCACGATCCTGTCGGCGACAGCGGACTCGATCCCCCGGACGATGTCGGCAGCGGCGTCCTTCCAGCCGATGTGCTCGAACATGAGCGCTCCGGAGAGGATGACCGACGAAGGGTTCACCTTGTCCTGGCCGGCGTACCTGGGGGCGGTGCCGTGGGTCGCCTCGAAGATGCCGTGGCCAGTGACGTAGTTGGCATTGCCCCCGGGGGCTATGCCGATGCCGCCCACCTGTGCGGCAAGGGCGTCCGACAGGTAGTCGCCGTTCAGGTTCATCGTGGCGATCACGTCGAAATCCGAAGGCCTGGTCAGCACCTGCTGCAGGGCGATGTCGGCAATGGTGTCCTGTACGAGGATCCGATCTCCGGGGTCGCCACCACAGTCGTCCCACCCGACGGCCACGTCGGAGAACTCCTCGCGCACCAGCTCGTAGCCCCACTTCTGGAAGGCGCCCTCGGTGAACTTCATGATGTTGCCCTTGTGCACCCAGTGGATCCGGGGGAGACCGCGGTCCACCGCGTACTGGATGGCGGCACGTTGGAGTCGCTGCGAGCCGGTCCTCGAGATCGGCTTGATGCCGATGCCGGCGTCCTCGGCGATGCGCCAGCCGAATGCATCCTCCAGTAGTTCCCGGAGCTTCAGGGCATCCGGCGTCATCGCCTCCACCTCGAGGCCCGCATAGATGTCCTCGGTGTTCTCGCGGAAGATCACCATGTCGACCAGGTCGGGCCGCTTCACCGGCGACGGGACCCCCTTGAACCAGCGGACGGGTCGAAGGCAGACGTAGAGGTCCAGGATCTGGCGGAGGGCCACGTTGAGGCTGCGGAAGCCGCCCCCGATCGGAGTGGTCAGCGGGCCCTTGATGCCGATCAGGTACTCGGAGAAGGTTTCGACCGTCTCCTGGGGCAGCCACTCGCCGGTCTCGTTGTAGGCCTTCTCGCCTGCGAGTACCTCTTTCCACTCGATGGAGTGGTCGTACTTCGCCGCCGCCGTGTCCAGCACGAGACGGGCCGCCGGCCAGATGTCCACGCCGGTGCCATCGCCCTCGATGAACGGGATGATCGGGTCGTCGGGAACGTTCAGGACACCGCCAGCGCCCATTGTGATCTTCTCTGCCATGGGAACGACCCTACCGATTGCAGACCCGTCGGCATTCAGCGGAACAGCCGACGGACCGGGCCGACACCTGGGGCCCGGGCCGGTACCGCATGCGCTATGAGATGGAGCGCTCCGCCGCCTCGACGGTGTTTCGCAGCAGCATCGCCACCGTCGTCGGACCCACGCCACCCAGACGGGGGGTGATCCACGACGCAACCTCGCCGACCGACTCGTCCACGTCGGCAAGCAACTTGCGACCCTCCCAGGAGATGCCCCCGCTCACCACGACCGCTCCGGGCTTCACCATGTGGGGCTTCACGAAGGACGGCACGCCCAGGGCGGCCACGACGATGTCGGCCTCCCGAGTCAGATCGGCAAGGTCGGGCACAGCCGAGTGCACCACGGTCACCGCTGCGTTGGCACCGGGGGCCTTGGTGGTCAGCAGCAACGCCAGCGGCCTGCCCAGGGTCGGACCTCGGCCGATCACGACCACGTGCTTACCGCTGATCTCTATGTCGTAGTGGACGAAGATGGCCTGGATGCCGGCGGGTGTGCACGGCACCGGCCCGTCCTCCTGCAGGACCAGCCTGCCGAGGTTGGTCGGGTGGAGGCCGTCCGCATCCTTGGCCGGGTCCATTGCGGACAGGGCGGCGTTGAAGTCAAAGCCGTCGGCGACCGGGTGCTGGATGATGTACGCGTGGACCGACGGGTCCTCGTTGAAGGTGGCAACAGCCTCGTCCAGGGCTGCCGGGGGATCACCGGCCTGGACCTGGATGTGGCTGGAGGCCAGTCCCACGAACTCACAGGTCTCGTGCTTCTTGCGTACGTAGCCGGCACTGGCCCCGTCGTCGCCGACGAGGATCGTGCCCAGTCCGGGCGTTACGCCGACGGCCTTCAGGGCATCCACCCGGGCCCTGACATCATCCAGGACGGCCTCGGCGACCGGTCCACCTTCGAGAAGTTGTGCGCTCATGGAGGCGACGCTATCGGACGCCCGGAGGCCGTCGAACGGCCGCCACTCAGTGCCGGAAGTGGCGTTCACCGGTCAGCACCATGGCCATGCCGTGGGCGTTCGCGGCGGCGATCACCTCGTCGTCGCGCATCGACCCTCCCGGCTGGACCACTGCCGTCGCACCGGCCTCAGCCGCTGCATCCAGGCCGTCCCTGAACGGGAAGAAGGCGTCGCTGGCACAGGCCCCGCCGACGGCCCGACCATCGGCCTTCTCCGCGGCGATGCGGCCGGCGTCGCGGCGGTTCTGCTGGCCGGCTCCGATCCCCACGGCGCGTCGGTCCTTGACCAGCACGATCGTGTTCGAGTTCACCCGTGCCGCCACCCGCCATGCGAACTCCAGGTCCGCCCATTCGGTAGCCGTCGGCTCACGGTCGGTCACCACCTGCCACGTGGACGGCTCGGCGATGAGGCGATCGGTGGTCTGGACCAGCAGGCCGCCGTCTATCCCCCTGACGTCCAGCTCCGGCCAACCGGGCCCGGCGGCCTCCAGTATCCGGAGGTTCCGGCGGGTCTGGAGGTGGACCAGGGCGTCCGGCTCGTAGGCCGGTGCCACGACCACCTCGGTGAACACCTCGGAGAGCGCCTCGGCCATCGCCATGGTGACGGGACGGTTCACGGCCACGATCCCCCCGAATGCCGACACCGGGTCGCATCCATGCGCTGCCAGATAGGCCTCGGCGATGTCGGCGCCGACGGCCGCCCCACACGGGTTGGCGTGCTTGACGACCACGGCACACGGTTCCCCACCGAGACGATGCACGAGACGCCATGCAGCCTCCGTGTCGAAGATGTTCATGTACGACATGGCCTTACCGCCGTGGACGACAGCGGTGTCCCACCACCCGGTGGTCCCCGCTGCCCGGTAGCGGGCCCCCACCTGGTGGGGGTTCTCCCCATACCGGAGGTCCTGAACCCGTTCCAGGGCCAGGTGGATGGAGGGCTTGAGGGGATCATCGGCGTGGTCCGTAGCCGGGTCGGCATCGAACCACGACACGATCGCGGCGTCGTAGGACGCGGTATGAGCGAACGCCGCTCTGGCCAGTCGCCGGCGTGTGGCGTCCCCTAGCCAGCCGTCGGCCCTCAGCTCGTCGACGACCGGCCCGTAGTCGGCCGGATCCACGAGAACGCCGACGTGGGCGTGGTTCTTGGCCGCCGCCCGGACCATGGTCGGGCCTCCGATGTCGATCAGCTCAATGCCCGGGTCGGACGTGAACGGGTAGAGGTTCCCCACCACCAGGTCGATGGGGGTGATGCCGCGCTCGTCCAGGTCGTGCATGTGGGCCGGATCCGAACGGTCCGCCAGAATCCCACCGTGGACCACCGGGTGGAGGGTCTTCACGCGACCGCCCAGCATCTCCGGCGCCTGCGTCACCTCAGTCACCTCGGTCACCGCGATGCCCTCGGACGCCAGCAGCGACGCCGTTCCACCGCTAGAGACCAACTCCCAACCCAGGCCCACCAACTCGCGGGCGAGGTCCACGATCCCCTTCTTGTCGTAGACGGACAACAGGGCCCGACGGCCCACCTGTGCACTCATGTGGGGATTCCTTCGGAGGCACCGGCCGGAACCGGAGGGGCCGCGTCAGGCGCCTCACCGGCCAGGACCGAACGGATGGTGTCCACGTAGAGGCGCCGCTCGACGGCCTTGATGCGCTCGTGGAGGCTGGCCTCGTCGTCATCGGGGCGGACATCGACCGTCCCCTGGGCCAGGATCGGGCCGGCATCCACCTCGAGGGTCGCAAGGTGCACCGTGCAGCCGGTCACCGTCACCCCATGGGCGAGCGCATCGCGTACCGCATGCCAGCCGGGGAAGGCCGGCAGCAGGGCCGGATGGGTGTTCAGGATCCGACCGGCGAAACGGTCGTAGACCGGCTGGCCGAGGATCGTGCCGAACCCCGCCATTGCCACCAGCGAGACGCCACGGTCGGCCAGCAGTTCCGTCAGGCGCACCGTGTAGGCGTCCCGGTCGAAGTCGTCACCGAAGGAGTCCCGGTACACCACCACGGCCTCCACGTCATGGTCGGCCGCCAGCGCGATGGCGGGACACGGACGATCCGAGACGACCAGGGCGACCGGAAGGCCGGCTGCCACCATCGCGTTCAGGATCGAACCCGTACCTGAAACCAGCACCGCCAACGACATGGGGGCGACCGTACCAGTGGCCCCTTCTACTGGTTCCGTCAGCCCAGGTCGGCGACGATGTCGGCCATGTGCTCGCCGGCCTCGGTCGGGTTCAGGCCGACCCGGACCCCGGCGGCACGCAGCGCATCCATCTTGACGGCGGCGGTTCCCCGACCTCCCGAGACGATGGCACCGGCATGGCCCATCTTCTTGCCGGGCGGAGCTGTAACCCCGGCGACGTACGCCGAGACCGGCTTGGTCATGTGGTCGGCGATGAACTCGGCGGCCTCCTCCTCAGCGGACCCCCCGATCTCACCGATCATCATCACGGCCTTCGTCTCCGGATCGGCCTCGAACGCCGCCAGGCAGTCGATGAACGAGGTGCCTGGCACGGGATCACCGCCGATGCCGACACAGGTGGTGCAGCCGATGCCCTTCTCCTTCAGCTCGTACAGCGCCTGGTAGGTGAGCGTGCCGGAACGGCTCACGATGCCCACGGGGCCACCGGGCAGGGCGATGTGGCCGGCGGTGATGCCGATGTTGCATTGCCCGGGCGAGATGATTCCGGGACAGTTGGGGCCCAGCAGGCGCACGTCGGGGAAGTCCCGGCGGAGCCGGTTGTAGAGGTCGGCCTCGTCATGGGCCGGCACGCCCTCGGTGATCGCCACGATGAACTCCACGCCACCTCTGGCGGCCTCCATCACGGCGTCGTGCACGCCGGGTGCGGGGATGAAGATGCACGAGGCCGTGGCCCCGGTCTCGGCGACCGCTTCGGCCACCGAGGCGTAGACGGGGATGCCGTCCACATCGGTCCCGGCCTTCCTGGGGTTGGTGCCGGCCACCACCTTCGTGCCGTAGTCACGGTTCAGCAGGCCGTAGTAGCTGCCCTGGCTGCCGGTCAGGCCCTGGTAGACGACCTTCGTGTCGGAGTTGACGAAGATGCTCATGGCTCAGGCCTCCCGGTTCTCGTCGGTGCCCGCTGATGCGGCCAGTTCCACGGCCCGTCGGGCCGCCTCCAGCATCGTGGGAGCCATCTGGAGGGTGTCGGAAAGGTGCGGCTCCAGGATGGCCCGACCCTCGTCGGCGTTGGTGCCGTCGAGTCGGATCACGATCGGGGCGTCGATCCGAACCCGTTCGAGGGCTCCGATGATGCCGTTGGCGACCTCCTCACCGCGTGTGATGCCACCGAAGATGTTGATGAAGATGGACCGGACCGCCGGGTCGTTGTTGATGACCTCGAGAGCCCCGGCCATGACGTCGGCGTTGGCGCCGCCGCCGATGTCCAGGAAGTTGGCGGGGCTGCCACCCACCTGGTTGACCACGTCCACCGTGGCCATGGCCAGCCCGGCGCCGTTGGCGATCACGCCCACCGAGCCGTCTAGACCGACGTACTGCAGGCCGCGGGCATGTGCTGCCGTCTCGCGCTCGTCGCGGGTCTGGGTCTCGTCGAACTCCGCGTAGTCCCCGTGGCGGAACACGGCGCTGCCGTCCAGCGTGACCTTGGCATCCAGCACGTGTACATGGCCGTCCGGGGTGAGGATGAGCGGGTTGATCTCGACGAGGTCGGCGTCGCCCTCCACGTAGGCCGTGTAGAGCTTCTGGAGGATGTCCACCGTGCCCTCCACCGCAGCCTCAGGCAGGTTCGCCGCAGCCACCCAGGCCCGGGCCGCCGCCTCGTCCAGTCCGTCCACCGGGTCGATCCACACCTTGGCGATGGCATCCGGGTTCTCGTCCGCCACCGTCTCGATCTCCACGCCGCCCTCCGCCGAGAGCATCCCGAGGTGCCTGCCGGCCGAGCGGTCCAGGGTGAACGAGGCGTAGTACTCCTCGGCGATGTCGGAGGCCAGCTCGATCCACACCCGCCCCACCACGTGCCCGCTGATGTCCAGGCCCAAGATGTTGGCCGCATGTTCCCGGACGTCATCGATCGTGGCGGCGAACTTCACACCGCCGGCCTTGCCCCGGCCACCGGTGTGGACCTGGGCCTTGACCATCACGGGCGGGCCGATCCGTTCGGCCGCGGCTACGGCCTCGGCCACGGTGAACGCGATCTCCCCGGGGGACACCGGCATCCCGTACCGGGCGAAGAACTGCTTCCCCTGGTATTCGAACAGGTCCACCTGTCATCCTCCTGCCGGTCGGAACCGGCCCGCTGGCCACCAGTCGGCCCGGTTGACGCCCGGGTCCCGACCGGGGCGATACTAGGCAGCACCCCGACGGGACCTACCCAGCGGGGGCCGAACCGTGGCACGGGTTTCCGACACACCCGGAGCCGACGTCCGAAGGGAGCCATGTAGGCCATGACCGTCGCCCGGGGAGTACGGATCGACATCCGGCGGTCCATCGCCACGATGGTCGTGGGTCTGGCTGCCGCCGTGGGCGCCCTGGTCCTGGTGCTCTGGCTGGCCGGTTCGACCGACGCCATCGAGGTGAAGCTGGGCGACGCCGACTTCCGTGGCATCGACGCGGCCCGCCTCTCCACCGAGATCGCCGACAACGGCCCCGTGCCGTTCCCCGACCTGGCGGGCCGGAAGCGGCCGATCTGGCTCACCCACGCCGGCGCCGACCCGACCAGCGGCTGGAACGCCTTCTTCGCCACGGTGCCGGGCAGCGGAGGCGACGGAACCTGCCTGGCCCAGTGGGACGGTGCCCTGTCGGTCTTCGTGGACTCCTGCGAGGCGACGACCACATGGCCGCCCGACGGGCGCGGGCTGCAGCAGTTGGAGTGGCAGGTGGTGGGCGGCGAGCTGCGTGTAGCCGTCGGCGGCGCCCGGCCTGCCGACTGGGAGACCGGGCCGTGACAGACCGCCTGTACCTGGTGGATGCCGACCTGCGCACGTTCGACGCCACCGTCGTGTCCGTCGACGGCGACCGCGTGGAGTTGGACCGAACCGCCTTCTACGCCACCAGCGGCGGCCAACCGCACGACACCGGCCACCTGGTGTGGGCCACCGGAGCGGCAGCGGTCCTGGACGTACGGACCGTCGACGGGAGGGTGCTCCACACCCTGGCCGGCCCGGTACCCGAGGTCACCACGACGGTCACCGGCGAGGTTGACGATGTCCGACGCAGGCAGATGATGCGCACCCACACCGCCATGCACGTCCTCTGCGGGGTGATGTGGAGGGACTGGAAGCGGGTGGTCACCGGCGGCAACATGGACGCCCTCTCCGGGCGCATGGACTTCGAGGTGGACCATCTCCCGGAGGGCTTCGCAGCCGAGGTGGAGGCACTCTGCAACGTCGAGATCGCCGCCGACCGACCGATCGAGGTGTCGTTCATAGCCCGGGACGACGCCGTGCTGGACCGTGATCTGATCCGGACCAAGGTGAACCTGATCCCGGACTCGGTGACCGAGATCCGCATCGTGGACATAGTCGGACTGGACAGACAGGCCGACGGCGGGACACATGTGTCGTCCACCGGTCAGGTCGGGCGCCTCAAGGTCGTCAAGACCGAGTCGAAGGGGAAGGGCTTCAAGCGGATCCGGTTCGTCCTCCACGACCGGTGAGCTCCGTCAGGGACTGGTGACCTCCGTCAGGGAAGCGTCACCGAGGTGAGGTCGCTCGCCACGACCACCTCGCCCGTGTAGCCGCCGGACCGCACGTCGCCCACGAACACCTGCTCGTCGGCGTCACACGTCGGGGCCGGGATCAGGTGGGTCAGCACCAGGGTCGGAACGCCGAGCGCCTCCGCCTGCGCACCGATGAGGACCGTGTCGGCGTGGTAGTCGAGGATGAACCGGCGGTGTTCCGGAACCTTGCGGATCTCGGAGAAGCGCATGGCCTCGTAGACCAGCACGTCGGCCCCGGTGGCCAGGACGGCAACCTCGTCGCACACCAGCGTGTCGCCTGATATCGCCACCACTCCGTCCGGTGTTTCGATCCGGTAGCCCACCGCCGGATGGACCGGCTCGTGGCGAACCTGCCCGGCGAGCACCCGGACGTCGCCCGATCGCCAGACCTCCGTCGGAACCTCCGGGTATTCGAATGCCGTCGACTGCACCGACGGTCCGCTGTGTCGCCGTGAGTGGGCGGACCGGACCTCCAGGTCATCGGCCCACCGCTGGCAGAGGCCCTCCACGAACGGGATGCAGGGCCCGTCGGGTGCCACCACCGGCAGGGGCGGGAGGTCCTGCTCCCGATCCATGACCCATCTGGTGAGGAGCACGTCGTCGAGGCCTACCAGGTGGTCGGAGTGGTGGTGAGTGAGGAACACCGCATCCAGGTTGCCCGGCCGGGAACCTGCACCCAGCAGTCGCATCACGGTCGACCGACCGGCATCGAACAGCAGGTCCAGCTGTCGGCCATCGGACCGGTGAGTGACCAGGACCCCGGGGCCGGCTCGGTCAGGCGTGGGGATAGGCGTACCGGTTCCGGTAATGGTGACCGTGGTGCTCATGACCTCGCCTTCTCCACCTGGACCAGGGTGTCGTGGAAGGAAGCCGAACCGATCTTCCGGCCCAGGCTCGGGTTGGTCAGGGCGTTGGCTCCGCCGCCGCCGGCTGTGGCGTTCGCCCACCACCCGAAGGGCATGGTCACCAAGCCCGGCTGCACACGGTCCACCACGGCGGCACGGAGCTGGACGGCACGCCCGTCCCGGACCGTCACCTCCCACGCACAGGTGTCCGGACAGTCATGGTGGCAGGCGCCCCTCACGGTGCTGCTGGCGTCCCCGCGGACCTCGGTACCCGTCATGGGCCGAGCCTTTCAGAACAGGCGGCCTTCGACCACGACGGCGACACGTCTGGTCCACCGTGCCGGGTCGGTGTGGCAGGCTCACCGCCATGAGCCACCCCGTACAGACTCCCAGGGACCCAGCCCCTACGACATGGGCCGGACGAACCGTCGGAGCCGCATGCCTGGGCCGCAGGCCATGACGACAGATCAACCATCGGGTGGCCGGCTGGCCGGGAAGGTGGCGTTCATCACCGGCGCCGCATCGGGGATCGGCCGCGCCAGCGCCCTCCTGTTCGCTGCCGAGGGAGCCCGGGTAGCGGCGGTGGACGTTGACTTCGACGGGTCGCAGCACGTCGTGGACGAGATCACCGGCGAGGGTGGTGAGGCGATCGCCCTGACCGCCGACGTGTCGGTCGAGGCCGATGTGGCTGCCGCCATCGCGGCAACGGAGGAGGCCTTCGGACGGCTCGACGTGCTGTTCAACAACGCCGGGATCATGCACGCCGGGGACGGCGACGCGCAGGACACCGAGGAGGCCGTCTGGGACCTAACCATGTCAATCAACCTGAAGGGCGTCTGGTTCGGCTGTCGCCATGGCATCCCGGCCCTGCGTCGCTCCGGCGGCGGAAGCGTGATCAACACGGCCAGCTTCGTGGCCCTGGTCGGCGCAGCCACTCCGCAGCTGGCCTACACCGCCTCCAAGGGTGGTGTGCTCGCCATGACACGGGAACTGGCCGTAATCCACGCCAGGGAGGGCATCCGGGTCAACGCCCTGTGTCCCGGACCGCTCCGCACCGAGTTGCTCATGTCCTTCCTGGACACGGAGGAGAAACGGCAACGGCGCCTCGTCCACGTACCGATGGGCCGCTTCGGGGAAGCCGGGGAGATAGCGCAGGCCGCCCTATGGCTGGCGTCGGACGAGTCCTCCTACGTGACCGGGACCGACTTCTCCGTGGATGGTGGGCTGACCGCCGCCTACGTCACCCCCGAATAGGCCTGTCCGCCCGGACGAGCCCGATCGGGGTCTGCCGACACGATGCGCGGGCCCTGCCCACCGCCGGTCCGTCGTCGACGACTCAGGCCATCGGCAGATCCAGGAACAGGGCCTGCAGCAGCAGGGTCTCGTTGGGGTTCCTGACCAGGTCACCCGTGGCGCTGGTTATGCGAGCCGTCGCATCCACTGCCGCATCCACAGGCAGGCCGGCCCCGCTGGCCACCAGGGCCGAGTCCCGGTAGACGCGACTCAGGGTGGCCAGGCCGAACCGCAGCTCGTCATCACGCAGGCGTCGCAGCTCGCGCTTCTGGCGGCCCACCAGCTCGCTTCGACCGGAACCACGTGAACCGAACGCCTCCTCGCGCTCGACCAGCACCGCCACCTCGTCGGCGTGGCGTGCCACCAGCGGCGCCTGGGCGCCATCGATCATCGCCCTCAACTCCTCCACGATGACCGCTACCGCCGCTCCGGAACCGTCCAAGCGGGACGGCACCGAATGCCAGGCGTTCCGCCGGCCGTGGAGGGCCGGATCCTCGGCCAGTAGCCGGGCCCGGTCGATGCTCCCGGCCGCCGCCTCGGCCAGCACCGCTGCACGTTCGGCGCCCATCCCGTCGGCGACCATGGCGGCGGCCACCAACTCGTCGGCCAGCGGGGGGAAGTCCACCCGGAAGCAGCGGGACGCGATGGTCACGTGCTCGGCGGGTACCTCCTCGGCCAGCAGCACGAAGGTCGTCGTGGCAGGAGGCTCCTCGATGGTCTTGAGCAGGCTGGCGGCCGCCTCGGGTTCGGCGGTGTCGAAGCGATCCACCACGATCACCTTGCGGCGCGCCTCCACCGGAGACCGCCAACCCTCCACGGTGATCCTCTGGGTGTCCGCCACCAGGAGGGCACGACCGTCGGGCTCCACCCAGATCAGGTCGGGGTGCTGCCCAGCGGCGGCGAGGCGGCGATGGCGCGCCGCCGCTTCCGCATCAGGCCCGTCGTCCGATCCGTTTCCGGCGAAGAGCGCCCCGGCGAACGCACGGGACGCCTCCGCCCGACCGGCACCCGGTGGACCCACGAAGAGGAATGCGTGTACCGGCGCGACGAGGGCGGCTCGCAAGAGGGAGACCGCAGCATCCTGGCCGAGCACGGTCGCCCAGAGGGCGTCGTCGTTCACCGTGTGCAAGCCTTGTGGCCGGACCTCGGAGAACGGCCTCCTGGGCTGGTCACCGCAGTCGCCCGTCGACAGCCGCCGCCACCCTGACGGCCACCTCCTCGACCGTGCCGTCGCCGTCGACCACCAGCCACCTTTCCGGATCGGCTGCGGCCATCTCCGAGTATGCGGCCACCACCGCTGCCTGGAATGCGTCGCCGGCCTGTTCGATCCGGTCCAGGTCCTCGCCGAGGCGCCGGACCGCCACCCTGGCCTCAATCGTGATCAGGACCACGAGATCAGGCTGCAGGCCATCGGTGGCGAACCTGTTCACCGCCATGACGGCCTCGGCCCCCAGCCCACGCCCGTAACCCTGGTATGCCACCGACGACGCCACGTACCTGTCAGACACGACGTCCCGCCCGGCGGCCAGCGCCGGCTCCACCACCGCGGCCACGTGCTGGGCGCGCGCCGCTGCCATCAGCAGCGCCTCGGCCCGATCCACCGGCTGGTCCCCGGATGGATCCAAGACCAGGGCCCTGATCCGTTCACCCAGCGGCGTGCCACCGGGCTCCCGGGTGAACACCGCCCCCAGCCGCTCAGCCAGCAACCGGGCCTGGGTGCTCTTGCCGGTGCCGTCGGCACCCTCGACTGCGATGAAGCGCCCGGTCACCCTGCCTCCTCGCCGTCCGGGTCCGAACCCGCTTTGCCCAACTCGCCGGCCCTCAGGGACGCTACGGCCACCCCGCCGGAAGCCAGGATGATGAGGGCGGCCAACCAGAGCGTGAGCCGCACCCCCGGCACGTCTATTCCCAACCCGAGCACCTCCACGTGACGATCCCACAGCACGCTGGAGAGCCTGTCCAGGAGGTCCTCCATGAGTGGCCCGACCACCAGAGCCAGCAGGACGCAGGCACGGACCAGTACATAGAAGGTAGAGAAGATCCGGCCCCGTAGCTGGTCGTCCACGTTCTCGTGGAGCAGGGTGAAGCCGAGCACGTATACCGAACCTGCGCATATCCCGATGCCGAACACCATTGCCGTGGAGAGGTGCACCTGGCTGATGGACGCGGCCAGGGTCAGGAAGACACCGGCCCCGATCAACGACCAGGTGAACGCCCTCGCCTTGTCGAGGCGTCGCTGGAGCCACGACACGAGACCCACCCCGGCCGCCACACCCAGGCCAAGGGCCGTGATCAGAACGCCGAGGCCCGACTTGCCGGCACCCAGCACCTCGTCGGCGTAGATGGCACCCAACGGCACCAGCATCCCGCCTCCCACCAGCCCGGTGGCCAGACCCATGTTCACCGTGCGAACCACGGGATTCACGAAGACGAACCGCCAGCCCTCCCGTAGTTCCTCGATCGGATGGGCCAGGGCGGCACGGTGGCCCTTCGCCTTGTCGCGCTCGGCACGTGGACGCTTCGGAAGCGTGAGGGTGAAGATCAGGTAGCCGGTCACCAGGAACGACACGGCATTGGCGTAGAACGCCAACCCCATGTCGTCGAGGCGGACGTTGTCGGCCCAGGAGGAGTCGAAGAGTGCGGTCGACAATCGCCCGAAGAGGGCCATCAGCCCGGCGCCCAGCGGGAACGTCCCGTAGGCGGCGAGCAGCGACAGCGAGTTGGCGGAGGCCAATGACTCGGCGGGCACGACGTGTGGGACCGAGGCCTCCTTGGCAGGCCCCCACAGCATGGTGAACGCCTCCAGGAGCAGCGAGGCCAGGAACAACCCGATCAGGGTGTCCACGAAGGGGAGGGCCAACATGACCATGGCCCTGCCAATGTCGCAGGTCACCATCGTCTTCTTGCGATCCCAACGATCGACCAGCACACCCGCCACCGGCCCGAAGAAGAAGCCGGGCACGATCCGGGCGGCTAGGACGAGGCTCAGGGCGGCGCCCTCGTTCCCGGAACCCAGCCGGATGGCGAGGATGGAGATGGCCAGGAGGCCCAACCAGTCCCCGGTGGCCGAGACGACCTGGGCCAGCCAGAGGCGGTAGAAGGCCGGGGTGATGAACAGCCGGGACCGGAGCACCGAGGGTCGACCCAGGATGCGTAACGGCATGAACTCATCGCCGGGAACTGGATCCTCCCGGCTGTCGGCCGAGTCCCGTCCGGTCGATCCGCTCACGCCGCCACTCTACGGGAGGACGGCATGCCCCCGGATGGCGGCACCCGGTCAACCCGGACGGGTCGACTCCAGGGCTGGACATGACGGCGTCGTCAGAGGGCCTCGGAGGGCCCGACCACGTCAACGACGCTTCTTGGCCGGGCCCTTCATCCGACGTTCGGCCAGTAGCTCCGCCGCCCTCTCGTCGGTCAGCTCCTCGACGGCGTCCCCTCGCTTCAGCGAGGCGTTGTATTCGCCATCGGTCACGTACGGCCCCCAGTTGCCGTCCTTCAGGACGATCGTCTTGTTCGATACCGGATCCACCCCCAGCTCACGCAGCGGTGGCTTGGCGGCCGCCCGGCCGCGTCGCTTGGGCTGGGCCAGGACCGCCAGGCATCCATCCAGGCCAATGGTCAGCAGCTGCTCCTCGGTCTCGAGGCTGCGGCTATCGGAGCCCTTCCGCAGGTACGGGCCGAACCGGCCGTTCTGGACGGTTATCTCCACACCGTCGATCGGGTCCACCCCGACCACCCGGGGCAGGCTGAGGAGTTGCATGGCATCCTCGAACGTGATCCGTTCCAGGGTCATCGTCTGGAACAGCGATGCCGTCCTCGGGAGCGGTGCGCCGGCGGCGGCGGACTGTCGGTCAAGCTCGTCCAGCAGGGAAGCCACGTCGGCGAAACCCGCCGCGGCCTCGAACAGCACGTCGAGGTTGGCAAGGCGATCCTCGGCCCGGTCACCGGAACGTACGGCCTCGAGGTACCCCGAGGCCTCCAGGGCTGACTCCATGGCCTCGGCTGGTGAAGCGGCCGGCCCCACCGAGGTCCGGTCGGCCAGGTCCACGATGGCGTTCACGCCGGCCAGCCCCCTGCCGGTGACACCCAGTTCGTCGGCCCCGCGCATCGCCTCCAGCGGGGTTGCTCCCCCGTCCACGGCACCGGACAGGCGGTCAAGCGTCCCCTTGGCGATGCCGTTCCCCGGGAGGTCCGACAGCTGCTTCGCTCCGGTCCAGTCCAGCCGGCCGGCCGCCAGGCGGAGGTACGCAAGGGCCACCTTGACCTCCTTGCGGTTCCACGGGACCGACATGAGCCGGGCTTCAGGGGACCCGGGCTTCGGGCGGTCGGGAAGCCTGCCGAGGGACACGTACGGCCCGAAGCGACCGGAACGGGCGACCACGACCAGGCCGGTCTCCGGATCGGTTCCCAGCTCCCGGTCGGTCGGAGTGTTCAGGAACTCGAGCGCCCGCTCGACCGTCAACTCGTCCGGTGGCACATCATCCGGGATCGAGGCGGTGTCGTCTCCAACCTGGACATAAGGCCCGAACTTGCCGAAGCGGGCCACCACGGGCTCACCTTCGTCGGTAACACCGAGCGACACCGTGGAGACACCACGGGGGTCGATCTCGCCTAGCCGTGTGGTGACCTTGGAATGGAGGCCGATGTCGTCATCGGAACCGAAGTAGAAGGCCTCCAGCCACGGCACCCGCTCGGCGCTACCCCCGGCGATCTGATCCAGGTCCTCTTCCATGGCGGCGGTGAAGTCGTAGTCCACGAGCCGGGGAAAGTGGAGTTCCAACAGGTTCGTCACGGCGAAGGCACTGAGTGTGGGAACCAGGGCGGAGCCCTTCTTGAAGACGTAGTTGCGCTGGATGGTCTCCATGATCGAGGCGTACGTGGAAGGTCTACCCACCCCGAACTCCTCCATCCGCTTGACCAGCGAGGCCTCGGTGAACCGGGCCGGAGGCTGTGTCACGTGGCCCTCGGGGAGGACCTCGACCACGTTCACCATCGCTCCGACTTCCAGGGCCGGGAGAACCCGCTCGTCGTATCCGTCCTCGGGCTCGTCCAGATCCTCGCGGTAGGCCCGACGGAAGCCCTGGTGGCTGATCACCGTGCCGCTGGCGGAGAAGGTGACATCAGAAGCGACGCCGCCACCACCGGGACCCACCTCTCCGGTCAGGGTGATGCGGACCGTCTCCCCCACGGCGTCGGTCATCTGGGAGGCCACCGTGCGCTGCCAGATCATCTCGTAGACCCGGGCCTCGCTCTTGGAGAGCTCGCCGGCCACATCGTCCGGATGCCTGAACCGGTCACCGGCCGGGCGGATCGCCTCGTGGGCCTCCTGGGCATTGCGGACCTTGTTGGCATACGTACGTGGAGCATCCGGAAGGTGGTCGGCCCCGAAACGTTCGCGCACCACCGTCCGGGCGGCCGAGATCGCCGTGTCCGACAAGGTGGTGCTGTCGGTCCGCATGTAGGTGATGTAGCCCTTCTGGTACAGCCCCTGTGCGGCATGCATCGCCAGCGACGCCGAGAGGTGCAGCTTGCGGCCGGCCTCCTGCTGGAGGGTCGACGTGATGAACGGCGCGGCGGGCCGACGGCGGTAGGGCTTCGGTTCCACGCTGGCGACGTTCAACGGGCGCCCGACCAGGCCGGCGGTTAGTGCGCCCGCGGCGGCCTCGTCCAGCACCATGACGTCGTCACGGCTGGGGTGACCGTCATCGTCGAAGTCTCGGCCCGACGCCACCCGCGTATCGTCCACGGACGCCAGACGGGTGGTGAACGACCCGCTGTCGGCATCGGCGACCGTCGCCGTGAGGTCCCAGTAGCCGGCAGCCATGAACGCCATGCGTTCCCGCTCCCGCTCGACCACGATCCGGGTGGCCACGCTCTGCACACGGCCGGCCGAGAGGCCCTTGCCGATCATCCGCCACAGGACGGGTGACAGTTCGTAGCCGTAGAGGCGGTCGAGGATCCGACGGGTCTCCTGGGCGTCGACCAGGTTGCGGTCCACATCACGGGTCCGGGACAGGGCTTCGGCTATCGCCGATGGGGTGATCTCGTGGAAGACCATCCTCTTCACCGGCACCTTCGGCTTCAGGATCTCCAGGAGGTGCCAGGCAATGGCCTCGCCCTCCCGATCCTCATCCGTTGCCAGATACAGCTCGTCGGCGTCCTTCAGGAGACGACGCAGACGGGCTATCTGCTCCTTCTTGTCGCCGTTGACCACGTAGTACGGCTCGAAGCCGTTGTCTATGTCGATCCCCAACTTGGCCCACGAGGTTCCCCGCTGGCTCTCGGGAATATCGGAGGCCCGTTGCGGCAGGTCACGGACATGGCCGATGGACGACTCCACCACGAAGCCGTCGCCCAGGTAGCCGGCAATGGTCTTGGCCTTGGCCGGAGACTCCACGATGACGAGTGCCCTGGTCACTCCGACTGCTCCCGATCCGCCACGCCGACCGGTGCCCGGGCGCTACTGAGGATGAGCAGACCGATCACCGCGGCCAGGATGGAAGCCGCCAGGATGCCCACCTTCGCCTCGTCCTGGATGGCTGCCGCATCGAAGGCCAGCCCGGTGACGAACAGCGAGACGGTGAAACCGATGCCGGCGATGGCCGAGATGCCGACGATGTGTCGGCGCGTCGTCCCGGCAGGCAGGACCGCCAGCCCGAGGCGCAACGCCGCGAGGCTGAACAACGACACCCCGACGATCTTGCCGGCCACCAGGCCGAAGACGACACCCAGGGTGACCCCCGAGGTGAGGGCTTTGGACAGGGTCTCCCCGCTGATCTCCACGCCCGCGTTGGCGAGGGCGAACACCGGGATTATCACGAATCCGGTCACCGGGTGGAGGCGGTGCTCCAGGCGGGAGGCCACCGACACCGACTCGTTCAGGCGGAACTTGGCATCCCGCAGGTCTGCCGCGTCCATCCTGCCCAACTCGATGGGACGCATGACGGCCCGGTCCAGCAAGGGCCGGGCGGGAGCCAGGAGGCCCATGGCCACCCCGGCGATGGTGGTGTGGACCCCCGACCTGAACATGGCGTACCAGAGCACCGATCCGAGCAGGATGTAGAAGGGCGTGTACCACACCTTGGCCCGGGTCAGGAATACCACGGCGACCGTTGTCGCCACGCCCACCAACAGCCAGTCCATCGCCAGGTCCGAGGTGTAGAACACGGCAATCACGAGGATCGCGCCGATGTCGTCCACGATGGCGAGGCTCAGGAGGAAGACCTTCAACGAGGTCGGCACCCGCCTTCCCAGCAGCGAGACGACGCCGACGGCGAAGGCGATGTCCGTCGCCATCGGTATGCCCCAACCCGTCGAGCCGACTCCCGATCCGTTGAACGCCAGGAAGATGAGGGCGGGTACGACCATGCCGCCCAGGGCGGCAGCCACCGGGAGCATGGCGGCCCGGGGTCGCCGCAACTCGCCTGTGACCATCTCCCGCTTGATCTCGAGGCCCACCACGAAGAAGAAGACGGCCATGAGGACGTCGTTGACGAACTCCACCAGGGTGAGCGAGTGGCCGTTGGCGTCCAGGGAGACGATTTCACCGACCGAGAGGCTGACCTCGGTGTGCCAGAAGTCGTAGTAGGAGCCGGACCATGGTGAGTTGGCCCAGACGAGCGCCATGACCGTGGCGACCATGAGCAAGATTCCGCCGGAGGCTTCGATGCCGAGGAATCGCACCATGGGCCTGCCGACGGTGCGCGCCAGGGGCCGGTCGCTGCCCAGCCACGTGAGGCCCGTATCTGATCCCCTACCTGCCATCTGTCCCATCCGGTTCGAATTCGAACGGAGGAAACCGTAGTGGTCACCTCCCCCCATGCCACCTGATGGCCGCTGGACAGACCCAGACGACCCGCCTTCGGACTCCTCCCTCAGGCGTCCCCCACGACGAAGATGAGCTTCACCACCGTGCCGCCCGGTCCGCTCTCCAACACGGCGGAATCAGCCAACTGGTGTATCAGCGACACACCCAGGCCCGACTCGTGCCGAAGGCGCTCCGGCGTCTCCACCTCCGGCAGGTCGGGGAGGACGGACGGATCGAATCCCGGACCGTGGTCGACGACCTCCACGACGATCCGGTCACCCATCAGGTCACAGCTCACCAGGATCGGGGCGGCTTCCCGGATCGCCGCCTGGGCCCTGATCGCATTGGTCGCGGCCTCAGAGACCACCAGGCGGACGTCGGCCACCCGACCGGCCTGGAGTCGGTCATCCAGGGCGGCGGCGGCCCCCACGATCGCCCTCACGACCTGCAGGTACTCGGGCAGGGGCGGCACGGTGAGCTCCACACAACCCACCGGGCGCGGAGCGTCGCTCACGGCGCCCCGATCTCTGAGACCGCGTCGTCCACGGTCCCATGCAGGGTGAACACCCGGTCTAGGTCGCACATCTCGAAGACACGACGGATCCTCTGCTCCGGACAGACCAGCGAGAGCTCGGCATCATGTGCCCTCAATCGCCTGAGGGCACCGACCACCACCCCCAGTCCGGTGGAGTCGATGAAGTCGACGGCGGTCAGGTCGAGCACCAGGTGGCGGATGCCGGCGGCTGTCTCGGAAACCACCGACTGTCGCAGCCGGGGAGCGCCGGCCAGGTCCAACTCACCGAGCACGGCCAGGACGACGCAGGTGTCCCGTGTGTAGCGGTGGACGTCGAGCTGCACCTTGTCTCCCGCACCCTCCGCCAGTCTCTGGACGGCCCCAACGGTAGACGACCACCGGGTATACCCGACGTCGTAGTCGGCCACCCCTGCGCTCGCGTCGCATCGAGACGGTGGCCGACAGCACGATGTCAGGCAGGATCGGACCGATGAGGGGCACATCCGTCCTGGCCAGGTACCCAGCAAGGTCCACGAGTAGGACCGACTTTCCACGTCGGGCCGCAGCAAGGGCCAGCGCAGCGGCGACAACCGTGGTCCCGACACCACTCCTTCACCGACCAGCAGACAACCACCATCACCACTCCCGAGCCTTCGGGTCTCATCGAGGGGAGTTGGCGTCACCGGTGGGCGACGGCCGAACCATACCGGCGGCCTCCCGGTCCATGACATGTACCGGTCTCCGCCTCCACCAGCCCTAGGCTCGGTCGGGTGGAGGCGGCCTTCTTTGACCTCGACAAGACGGTCATTGCCCGCGCCTCGATGGCTGCCTACGGGCCAGCACTGCGTCGCGCCGGCTACCTCAACGCCCCGATGGTCCTCCGGGCGGCCTGGGGCCAGCTGCTCTTCCGCTTCTTCGGCGCCGACGAGGCGACCATGGACCGTGCCCGCCGTACGGCCCTGCGCCTCGCGGCCGGGTGGGAGCAGGAGAGCCTGCAACGGTTCGCCCGCGACCACCTGGCAGAGGTGATCGAGCCCATCGTCTACGACGAGGCACTCGACCTGTTCGCGCACCATCGTGCGGAGGGCCGGCTGCTGGTGCTCGTGTCGGCATCCCCGGTCGAGATCGTGGCGCCGTTGGCCGACCACCTCGGGGTTGACGAGTACGTGGCCACCACGCCGATGATCGACTCCGAGGGCCGCTACACCGGAGAGGTCGAATTCTACGCACAGGGTCCGGAGAAGGCCGAGGCCATCCTCCGCCTCGCCCACGACCTGGACCTGGACCTCAGCAGGTCATGGGCCTATACCGACTCGGCCACGGACCTGCCGATGCTGGAACTGGTGGGCCACGCGGTGGCGGTGAACCCCGATCGCGACCTTCGCCGCGAGGCGGAGAAACGGGGGTGGCTGATCCGGGAATTCGAGAATCCGGTCCCCCTCAGCGACCGTGTTCCCATCGACCGGAACTGGATTGCGGCCAGTGCCCTCACAGGGCTGATCATCCTGGGCGCAGCAGCCGGCATCCGACGACTGCGTCGCCGGACACCGCAGGGCTAGATCGAGCGGACCTTCCGGACCGCCACGGCCACGAGTGCGGCCAGCGCACCGAGCATCAGGATCTTCCTCATGGACGGAATGCTACGTCCACGACGGCGACTGCGTACCTCGCGCGGTGTGGTTTCCAGCGGCCTCCGCCCGTACCGTCACCGGTGGAGGTGTCTGAGTACCTGGTGGGCTCCCCCGCCTTCAAAGCGGGTGGGACGGGCGATCCCCGTCCGGCGGGTTCGATTCCCGTCCACCTCCGCCAACCGATCCGCCGGAGCGGACATGCCTGGGCCGTGACCTCAGGCCCTGGCACCAACCGCCAGTGCAGGGCCCGGTGATCCTCCACCGAAGCCGGGCTGATGCCCTGTCGTGGTCAGACGGCCAACAGGTCGCGTGCGCCGGTGTCGCTGCTCGGATGACGGAGCTTCGACATGGCACGGGCCTCGATCTGGCGGATGCGCTCCCGTGTCAGGTTGAAATGCTCCCCGACCTCTTCGAGGGTCCGGGGTTCACCGCGGTCCAGACCGAAGCGAAGCTTCAGGATCTCGCGCTCTCGGGTGTCCAGCGGAGCCAGGAGCCTGCTGATCTCCTCCGGGAGCAGGGATGTGGCTGCCACCTCGAACGGCGACTCGGCCGACCGGTCCTCGACCACGTCACCCAGCTCAGCGTCGCCATCCTCCCTGAGCGGCTCGCTCAGCGAGAGGGGCTCAGCTGCGAATCGCAACGCCTCGGTCACCTTCTCCTCCGGCATCTCCACCTCGGCGGAGAGCTCGGAGAGGGTGGCCTGCCGGCCCAACTTCAGTTCCAGGCGGGACCTGGCCTTCTGCAGACGCGCCAGCGTGTCACCAGCGTGGACCGGTAGGCGGATCGTCCGACCGGTGTTGGCGATGCCGCGGGTGATCGCCTGCCGGATCCACCAGGTCGCATAGGTGGAGAACTTGAAGCCCTTGCGCCAGTCGAACTTCTCGACGGCGTGCATCAGACCGAGGTTGCCCTCCTGGATGAGGTCCAGGAGGGGCAACCCTGAAGCCTGGTACTTCTTGGCGATCGAGACGACCAGGCGGAGGTTGGACTGCACAAAGGTTCGCTGGGCGTCATCGCCCCGTTTGAGGTTCCGCTTCAGCTCGCGCTTGCGGGCCGGCGTGAGGGAGTCGTCCTTCCCGGCGAGCGCCGTGCGGGCCTCGACCCCTGCTTCGATCTGTTGGGCGAGTCGGACCTCGCCCTCCTTGGTCAGGAGCGGATACTGCCCGATGTCAGTGAGATACAGCCTGACGAGGTCTTCCTCGTCCCGTTCGACCCGCTCCTTGGCCACCCTCGATCTCCTCCAGCCGGGGGAGCACCGATCTCGCTGGTGCTCACCGAATCGCTCGCCCTGTCCGATCATCCGACCGGATGAGTCGACCCACCTCGCAGGTGTCGCCCACTCCCCCGATCGAGCGCCACCCTATCGACGGCCCTCGGGACCACAACGCCCAGACGTGACCTTCGTCACGAATGACCACGGACCGTCCCGGATGGGCCGCCGATGCCCGAAAGCGACGACCGCCGGTCGCACAGGTCAGCGGGGCCGGTCCGCGAGATCGGCCAGCACCAGTCGGATGGTCCTGAGTGCGGGGGCGTCGCCGAGCGGCGACAGCCGTTCGGCCAGGGCGTCCAGGTAGGCCACCAGGCGGTCCAGGACGGGGACCACGGCCGCATTGCGATCCGACGCCGGCACGTCGAGTAGGCCCAGGACCTCGACGAGCCGTCCCGATCCCGACGCCGCGGTCCGCTCTCCCTCGAGGAGTACGGACTCGGGAATCCGTTCCGTCCACCAGGTGGAGTGCTCGTCCAGCCGGGAGGCCAACGATGCCATGGTCGCAGACGAACCCGGATCGGCACCGTCGACAGACCAGCCGGCCAGTCGCTCGGACAACTCCCTGGAGAGTTCAGCCAGCACCACGAACTCGGCCACGCCCTCGGCCGTCGTGAGTGGGTCCTGCACCGCTTCCACGTCCATCCCGTCGCCTCAGCCCCGGTAGTGGTTGACGATGGGCACCCGCCGGTCCCGGCCGAATCCCCTGACGGTCACCTTCGGTCCAAGTGGCGTCTGCCGGCGCTTGAACTCCGCCGAGTCCACCAGCTTCACGATCCGGTCCACCAGGTCGGGGTCGTGACCGTCCTCGACGAGCCCCGTCCTGGTCCGATTGCCCTCCACGTATGCCTCCAGCAGCGGATCCAGGACGTCATACGGAGGAAGGCTCTGGTCGTCACGCTGGTCGGGACGGAGTTCGGCCGACGGAGGCTTCGAGATGATCTCTTCCGGGATCACGGGGCGACCGTCGGTTCCCGGCTCCCCGGCATTGCGCCAACGGCAGAGCTCGTAGACCCTGGTCTTGTAGACGTCCCTGATCACCGAGAAAGCCCCGGCCGTGTCTCCGTAGAGGGTCGTGTAGCCGACCGCAGACTCGCTCTTGTTGCCTGTGGTGAGCACCAACCAGCCGTTGGCATTCGCCCGGGCCATGAGCAGCACGCCGCGGATGCGGGACTGCAGGTTCTCGTCGGTCAGGCCGACCGGTCCACCCTCGGGCGTCGTCGCCAGCGTTCCAGCGAGCGCCTGGTGGGCGTCCTCGATGGGCATCGTGATCGCATCCAGGCCCTGGGTGGAAGCCAGTGCCACAGCATCTGCGATCGAGTGGTCGCTCGAGTACCTGGATGGCATCAACACGGCGTGTACGTGCTCCGGCCCGAGCGCATCGGCGGCGATCGTGGCCACCAGCGCCGAGTCCACGCCGCCCGAGAGGCCGAGGCAGACATCGCTGAAGCCACTCTTGTGTACGTAGTCGCGCGTGGCTGTCACCAGGGCCCCGTAGAGCTCGGCAACTTCGTCCAACGGCTCCACCATCGGCGCCACGAGGTGGTCCCCGCGTTCCACGAGGCCCGACACCTCAACCACCGGTAGGTCTCCGTCACCCGCCTCCACCGGTGGCACGTCCACGTCGAGGATGACCACGGCCTCCCGGAATCGTGGAGCCCGACCCACGGTCTGCCCGTATGGGTCGGCCACCATCGACCCGCCGTCGAATACCAGTTGGTCCTGGCCGCCGACCAGGTTCAGGTAGGCCACCGGACGACCCGATGCTGCGGCCGTGGCCGTCACCACCGATTCCCGTGCCGCCTGCTTCCCCTGGTGGTAGGGCGAACCGTTCACCGTGACGATCATCTCTGCACCACCGTCCAGGAGACGCCCGACCGGCCCACCTGCCACCCAGAGGTCCTCGCAGATGATCACCCCCACCCGGGCGCCACCCACCCGGAACAGCTGTAGAGGACCCGAACCAGGTTCATAGTCCCGGCCCTCGTCGAACACGTCGTAGGTCGGGAGGCACTCCTTGTGGTAGGTACCGACGATCCGGCCACCGTGGCAGACGGCCACGGCGTTGTGGACCACCCCGTCGGGTCCCGGATCGGCGAACCCGACCACCAGTGCGCAGGTGCCGCTCATCGCGGCCACCTCGGTGACAGCGGCCCGACTATCGGCGACGAACCCGGGCTTGTGAACCAGGTCCTCCAGCGGATAGCCGGTCACCGTCATCTCCGGGAAGAGTGCCAGGTCGCAGTCGGCGACCTCCTCAAGGCTGCGTGAGATCCTCTCCACGTTGCCCGCCAGGTCGCCCACGACAGTGTTGATCTGCACCAGCGCCAGGCGGATCCGGGTCATGGACCCAGCGTACCGAACCTCCTGAATGCCACCGTTTCCGGAAGCGCGAACCGGGACGGACCCTGTGGGACACCCCTACGAGCCTGCCGGACCGGTGGGACGCTCTTCGTGGAGACGTGCCGTGATCCGCTCCTCGACCCGGGCCAGGATCTCGTCGGCGCGCTCAGGGTCCAGCCTCCCATCGGCCACCGCCTGCTCGATCCTCTCGGTGGCCCGTGCCACCAGGTCGGCCACCAGGCCATCGACGCGGTCGCCGGCCAGCTCGGCGATGCTGGCCCCACCCCGCACGGCCTCACCCAGCTCCTGGCGATCCATCTCCAGGAACTCGGCCACCCGTCCACCGAGGGCGGCGCCCATACGGGCCGCTCGTCGAGCACCCATGGAACCCATGTCACGGCCCTCACCCATGGCACCCCTGTCACGGCCCTCACCCATGGCACCCCTGTCACGGCCCTCACCCATGAAACCCATGGAACCCATGTCACGGCCCTCACCCATGGCCAACCGGGGCCTCATCACATCGGGTCGCCGATGCGCGTGATCGTGCACCCCCGCCTCGGCCGACGGTTCTACGGCGACCGCGCCGATCGGCGAGAAGGAGGCCAGCAGGACCGAGCCCACCAGGATCACACCCCCAGCTGCCCCGCCCTGCAGGACCCACTTCCAGGTCCTGCCCGATGTTTCCGCCTTCGTGTGCTCGTCCATCGCTTTCACTCCTCGCTCCGGGCCGCCGGGGCGGGCCGGGTCCGTCTACCGGTTCATGCTCCTGTGGAGCAGTGACCACGATGCAGGCGCAGTGTTAGGGCCAGATGAGGTCCGGGAGAGGTCCACGTCTGTAAAGGCCGGCGAAAATCGACGGTGCCCCGGACCGAGGCCCGGGGCACAGCACGACGTCTACGTCCTCCGTCAGTCGGCGAGGGCCTCGCAGCAGGTGTTCGTGATCAGCCGGGTGACGACGTACGGATCCATGTTGGCGTTAGGGCGACGATCCTCGATGTAGCCCTTCTGGTCCAGGTGGACCTGCCACGGGATGCGGACCGAGGCCCCACGGTCCGATACGCCATAGTTGTACTGGTCGAACCGCTGGGTCTCGTGTGCCCCGGTGAGGCGCTCCTCGGTGCCGAGGCCGTAGCCGGCGATGTGCTCCGCTGTCTTGCCCTCGGCACCCAACGACTCACACGCCATGATGATGGCGTCGTAGCCCTCGCGCATTGCCCGGGTCGAGAAGTTCGTGTGCGCACCGGCGCCGTTCCAGTCGCCCTTGATTGGCTTGGCGGCGACCGAGGCGTCCACCCCGAAGTCCTCGGCCACTCGGTACAGCAGGTAGCGGGCCATCCAGATCTGGTCGCTCACGGCCACCGTGTCCACCGGGCCGATCTGGAACTCCCACTGGCCGAGCATCACCTCGGCGTTTGTGCCCGAAATCGCCAGACCGGCATCCATACACGCCTTGGTGTGGGCCTCGACGATGTCCCGGCCGGCGATCTCAATGGATCCCACGCCGCAGTAGTAGGGACCCTGCGGGGCCGGATAGCCCTCGACCGGCCAACCCAGCGGGCGCCCCTCCTTGAAGAACGTGTACTCCTGCTCGATGCCGAAGATCGGCTCCTGGTCGGCGTACTTCTCGTACACCTCCACGCATGCGGCCCGTCTGTTGGTCGGGTGCGGGGTCATCTCCCCGTCGGGAAGGCACACGTCGCAGAGCACGAGGATGTCGTCGCCACCTCGGATCGGATCGGGACACGAGAAGACCGGCCGCAGCACGCAGTCGGAGTTGTCGCCCGGAGCCTGGTTGGTACTCGAGCCGTCGAAGCCCCAGATGGGGAGGTGCTCGGCATCGTCGATGATCTTGGTCTTGGAGCGAACGTACGGAAGGGGCTCCGTGCCGTCAATCCAGATGTACTCAGCCCTGATGGCCATCGTGGTCTCTCCCGGTCGGCCGGTCGGCCCGGCGTGGTTGCGTCTGTGATCACCGGCCAGGCCGGTCGATGACCAACCTACGGCGATAGCCGTTTCAGGGACGTTTTCTGACTGTGAACGCAATGTGAACGACGGCCAGATGGCTGGTGATCCGGACCCGATCCCCACATGCTTGGGAAATGGGGAAGACGAGCGAGGATCGACTGCGCGACCAGACGGACTACGTGCTGCGGACCGTGGAGGAACGCGGCGTGAGGCTCGTCCGCCTCTGGTTCACCGACGTGCTCGGGAGGCACAAGTCTGTGGCAATCTCACCTGCCGAGTTGGAGACCGTGCTCGACGAAGGGCTCCAGTTCGACGGCTCGGCCATCGACGGCTTCAGCCGCATCCAGGAGAGCGACGTCCTCGCACGACCCGACGCGGCCACCTTCGAGCTGCTTCCGTGGGCCGACCCCGATGAGCCGTCGGGCACCATCTTCTGCGACATCACCAACCTGGACGGAACGCCCTTCGCCGGGGACCCACGCCAGGTGCTCCGCCGCAACGTGGAGCGGGCCCGCGTCGCCGGATTCGAGATGTTCTGCGCCCCAGAGGTTGAGTTCTTCTACTTCGCCGACTCCGACACGACCTCTGCCCCGGTTCCCCTGGATCAGGCCTCCTACTTCGACCTCACGACCGCCGACGTCGCCTCCGACCTACGCAAGCAGACCCTCCACATGCTGGAGGCTCTGTCCATACCGGTGGAGTACTCGTTTCACGAGGACAGCCCCAGCCAGCACGAGATCGACCTGCAGTACACCGACGCGCTGGCCATGGCCGATTCGGTCATGACCCTCCGGTTGGCGGTCAAGAAGATCGCCATGGACCGCGGCGTGTACGCCACCTTCATGCCAAAGCCCCTGAACGGCGTGCAGGGATCTGGGATGCACACCCACCTCTCGCTGTTCCGTGACGGCGCCAACGCCTTCCACGACCCCGACGCCGAGGACGGCCTGTCGGAGACCGCCCGGGCGTTCATCGCCGGACTGCTCCACCACGCCCGGGAGATCACCGCTGTCACCAACCAGCTCGTCAACTCGTACAAGCGGATCAATGAGGGATACGAGGCGCCGCGCTACGTGTCGTGGGCACGCAACAACCGCTCCGCTCTGGTGCGTGTCCCGATCCCGAAACCAGGCAAGGTCGACTCCACCCGCATTGAGTACCGGGCCCTTGATCCGGCGTGCAATCCCTACCTGGCATTCTCGGTGCTCCTGGCTGCAGGCCTACGCGGCATAGAGGACGGCCTGGAGCTCGGACCGGAGACACAGGTGAACCTCTACGACCTGAGCCGTGGCGAGCAGCGGGACCTGGGCGTGGCCGGGCTGCCGGCGAACCTCAGCGAGGCGCTGGACGAGATGGAGGAGTCGACCCTCGTGCGTGACGCCCTCGGTGACCACATGTTCGAGTGGTTCCTCCGCAACAAGCGGGCGGAGTGGAGTGAGTACCAGCGGCAGGTGACGCCGTTCGAGTTGGAGACCTACCTTCCCAACTGGTAGTCGGTCCGTGGCCCATCCAGACAGGGGCCGGACGGCCGACAGGGGCATGCCCGGCCCCGACCGGGCAGACTGGATGGGCGGAGACCCCGCCCACACCATGGACCCACTCCTCGTCTTCCCGGACCCACCACCGCCCGAACTGGCCCAGTGCCTGGACATGGACGGTTGGGCCTGGAAGTCGGTCGCCGACCCGGACGCCGCCATGTCCGAGGAGCCCGACGAGGGTTGGTCCGGCGCAATCGTCGTGGCCGACACCGACCCAGAGGGCGCTTTCGCCCTCTGCCGTCGGCTCCGGAAGGTGGAGATGCCGCTCCAGCCGCTGCTGCTGCTGGTCGGCGGCGGGCAGTTGGCGGACCTGGAACTACGGGACGACCTGTTCGACGACTTCTGCCTGACGCCGGTCCGGCCAGCCGAACTCCAGGCACGGATCGAACACCTCTTCTACCGGACCGGGCGGGGCACGCGTCCCGAACTGGTCGAGTACGGGCCACTGGCCCTGAACCTCGAGACCTACCAGGCGGCCGTCGACGGCGAACCCCTGGACCTGACCTACATGGAATACGAGCTGCTGAAGTTCCTGGCCGCCCATCCCGGCAAGGTGTTCACCCGCGAGACCCTCCTCAGCCGTGTCTGGGGTTACGACTACTACGGCGGCGCGCGGACGGTGGACGTCCACATCCGACGACTCAGGGCCAAGCTGGGCGAGGAGCACGCAGGCCTGATCCACACGGTGCGGTCGGTGGGATACCGGTTCGGCCAGTCCCGCTGGGGCGTCCAGACAGCAGGACCTGCCCGGTAGTTCAGGTTGGACCAGGCTCAGGCTGGACCGGCATAGGGGTTCGCCTCGCTCACCTCGAGCAGCTCGGACCCCTCGTGGCTGGCGTCCACATCGGACTTCAGCAACCCACCGAGCAGCGACGCCGCCACGGCACCCCCCACGAGGATGCCGACCGGCATGATGACGACGAGCAGGATGACCATCAGGACGGCGCCGAGCATGAGCGCAGTCTGCCATCCGTAACGGGGTGGGTGCATGTCAGCGAGCTCCGCTCCCCTGTGGAGCAGCCGCCGGCTCAGCCGACGTGGACGATGGCCTCCACCTCGAAGATCGCCCCTAGAGGCAGGGCGGCCACGGCCACGCACGAGCGGGCCGGGCGGTGATCGCCGAACGCCTCGCAGTAGATCTCGTTCATGGCCGCGAAATTGCCCATGTCGGTCAGGAATACCGTGGTCTTGACCACCTGGTCAAGCGTCGCCCCGTTGGCCTCCACCTGGGTCCGCAGGTTGGCCAGGGCCTGGGCCGCCTGAGCTCCGAAACCACCCTCGGCCAGGCTGCCGGCGACCGGGCCGTCGACGACGGAACCATCGACGATGCCGACCTGGCCGCTCACGAAGAGCAGGTAACCGGCGCTCATGACAGGGGTGTAGGGACCGACCGGCTTGGCCATGGTGGGGCTCCGTTGCTCGTTGGCGGGACTTCGGTGAACCCGACGGGAAGCATTCGAAACCCAGGGATCTAGCCGGAGTCTTCCACGCCCTGATCGGTGGGGCTACCCGGTGGGCAGTTCCTCTGGGCAGCCCCGATGGCGCCAGGTGGCGGCGGCGACCGCAGCGAAGACGGCATCCGAACCGTTGACCGACTCGCCGCCGTCGTCCTCGATGACGACGGAGATCGGTGGGGTGTCGGTGGCACGCACCACCCCGAAGGACCGGACCGTGAGGTCCTGCACGATGCCGTCCGCATCGACCGACAGGGACTCCGAGGTGATCCAGCTCCAGGCCATGTGGGCGGCTCCCACGCAGTAGGAACGCAGCACGGTCTCATCCAGAGGATCGCCGCACCTGACCGAAACCTGTATCCCGTCGTCGTCCACCACCGCCGTGGCCGTCGCACCGTCGGGCGACGCCACCGGCCCATCTATCACCCCGGCGCCGGTCAGCAGCACCACGGCTTCGGCCCACCCGGCGGCCCGAATCGATGACGAGGTCGGAGGGCCGGCCACGTCGACCTCCTCTACGACCAGACCGGGGGCCACGGCGGCCACCGCCTCAACGATGCCCGGAGTGCGTACCACCCGTAGGACACCCGTCCCGTCGGCCCGTGCACCGCCGGACACCGGTGGACGCTTGGCCCCCATCCGGACCGTGTCCTCCCTGGAGAGGACCACCAGAACCGGGCGTCCGTGCTCGGCGGCCAGCTCCCGGGCAGCGGAGGGCGCCACCGACACGAGCTTGGCGCCGAAGGCCCCGCCGTTGGCCAGCGGGCTGCACGGTCGCCCGCCCGGCTCGCACCAGGCGGCATCGGTCTCCAGATAGGCCGGTTCAACCCACGGTGTACGCAGCACGGCATCCCAGTCTCCATCCGGGGCCTCCAGCGGCGGGACTGCTCCGACGGTGGTACGACGACCCTGGACCCGGCCGGCCGAGGACCTCGCCTCGGCGAAGGTAGCTCCCACCACCCAGCCGCCGTCGCCGTCGGGAACCGCCACGAGCGAACCTTCGGGTGCCGTGTCGGCGGCGAACCCGCCGCGACCGAGCACCACCTCGGGGCCGACGACCTGGGGGGTGCGGCCCTCCAGCGCAGCCCGCCTACCGGACGCTCCGTTCCCAGCGGTTCCGGTAGGTGCAGTCCCGTAGGCGTCCCATGCCTCGAGAACGGTCTGCCACCCGGTGCACCTGCAGAGGTGGGCGTGAAGCGACCGTGCGGCCCTGTCCCGATCAGGTGGCGACCCCTCGGGGGCCGATGCCCGCAGACCGGCGAACCGCACCACGATTCCCGGGGTGCAGAACCCGCACTGGCTCCCACCGGTGGTGCAGAAGGCGTCGGCCCATGCGGTCAGCTCTGCCGGATCCAAGCCCTCCAGGGTGGTCACCGTCCGACCGGCCATCCGACGGGCCGGCGTCACACACGAGACCCGAGGCTGCCCGTCGACCAACACCGTGCAGCACCCGCACTGGCCCTGGGGGCTGCAACCGTCCTTCACCGACCGGTTGCCGAGTCGGTCGCGGAGCAGGTCCAGAAGGGTGCCGCCGTCGTCGGGCACCTCGACAGCGACACCGTCGACGGTCAGGCGCAGCAGGTCGGGCTTCCCGGTCATCTCCATGCACGAAGTGTGCCCTGCCAGGCCCCTTCGGCCCGACCACCCGTGGGTACCCTCCCGACCGATGGCACATTCCCCGCATACCGCCCTTCCCCTGACCCGCCGTCGTGCCCTTGCCGGCATGGCGGCCGGTGCAGCGGGCCTTCTGCTGGCCGCCTGCGGCAGGCGGCCAGCAGCGCCGACGCCGGCCACCACGTCCCCACCAGCCGGCTACCGGCTTGGCGCTAGGTTCGCCGACGGCTATGCGGCACCGACCGTGCTGGCCAGCGGGTCACCACAGAGGGCTCCGTACGTCCTGCTGGGAGCCGATGGCTGGCCGGTCGACCGCGGCGGACCTGACACCATCGACCTGACCGTCAGTCATTCGGGTCCGGATGGCGAGGTGGTCGGCACCTTCACGGTGGCCAGGCATGGCACCAGCCGGGACGACGGGCACGAGGACCACGACCACGGAGACCCGATTCCGTACTACCCGCTGGTGTTCGTTCCACCTTCGTCGGGCGACTATCTGGTCGACGGCCCCGGGATCTCGGAGGCCCACGCTCTACGGGTGGTCAACGCCGACCAGTTGGACGTCGTGCAGGTGGGCGACCTCCTGCCCGCCGTCGACACCCCGACCATCCTCGACGCACACGGTGTCGACCCGATATGCACGCAGGCCACCGGTTTGTGCCAGTTCCACGAGGTGACGGTGACCGAAGCCCTCGGGCGCCCCGGACCCACGGCCCTGCTCGTCTCGACTCCCCGGTTCTGCCAGCAGGACGTATGCGGACCGACGATCGGTCTGCTGGCCGATGCCCTCCACCAGCGGACCGAGACGTGGTCGGCCGTCCACGCCGAGGTCTACGTGGCACCCCTCGAGAACGACTTCTCGACGACCCCCGTGATCGCAGCCCTGGGGTTGTCGTTCGAACCCAGCCTCGTCGTGGCGGACGCCACCGGCAGGATCACAGCTGTCCTGCACTTCACCATGGATGCGACCGAGGTGGCCGCCGCCCTGTCCAGCGTGGCTTAAGGGCGCAGCCCGGGGCGATCAGGTCAGCTGAAAGACTGGCCGCAACCGCAGGTGCTCTGGGCGTTCGGGTTGTTGATCGAGAACCCCGCGTCGGTCAGGCCATCCTTGTAGTCCAGGGTGGCGCCCTCGAGGAGTTGTGCGCTGGAGGGATCCACAACGACGCGCACGTCGCCGAACTCCTTCTCCAGGTCGTCGGCCGCCTTCTCGCTGTCGAAGTACATCTCGTAACTGAAGCCGGAGCAGCCGCCCGGACGGACGGCGACACGCAGGGCGAGGCCACCCTCGGACTCATCGGCGATGAGGGCTCCAACCTTGGTCATCGCGTCATCGGTCATGGCGATCATCGGATCCTCCAGCAGGTTTCGGGCTCAATGCGTACACGCGGAAGTGTAGCGACCATAGATTCTGGAACCCGGCGCCGGCCCCGTACGATGAACCCATGGCCGAGCCAGCGCTCCCCACCGTAGAGAACGTCTACGGAATCCTGCGCTCTGTGATCGACCCCGAGCTGGGCACCGACATCGTGGAGTTGGGCATGGCGCGTGACGTACGCGTGGACGCCGACGGCAGGGTCGACGTGACCATCGCACTGACCACCTCCGGCTGCCCACTACGCGCCCAGATCCAACGCGACGTCCGCACCCGGGTAGGCGGCCTTCCCGGCGTGACCGGGGTACACCTCACCTGGGAGGAGTTGGACCAGGAGGAGAAGGCCGCTGCGATGGCGAAGGCCCGGTTCAACGTCAGCCAGAACGCTCCCGAGACCGAGATTCCGGTGGAAACCCGGGTACTCATGGTGGCGTCGGGCAAGGGGGGTGTGGGCAAGTCGTCGGTCACCGTGAACCTGGCAGCCGCGCTGGCTTCCCGCGGCTTCACCGTCGGGGTCATGGACGCCGACATCTGGGGGTTCTCGGTCCCGAGGATGCTCGGCATCAACGGCCGTCTGGGCGGGTCACCCGAGGTCGGGAAGATCGACCCGATCCAGCTTCCCGTAGGCGATGGGCTCCTGAAGGTCGTGTCCATGGGCTTCCTCGTGGAGAACGAGGAATCAGCCCTCATGTGGCGGGGCCTGATCCTGAACCGTGCCGTCCAGCACTTCTGCGAGGACGTGGCCTGGGGCCCGATGGACTACCTGTTGATCGACATGCCGCCCGGTACCGGCGACGTCCAGATGGGGTTGGCCAAGAGGCTCCCGCGGGCGGAGATGCTGGTCGTCACGACCCCGGCCCTGGCCGCCCAGAAGGTGGCGATCCGGGTGGCCAACATGGGCAGGGCCAACTACCTGCGCATTGTCGGGGTAATCGAGAACATGAGCGCCTACGTCTCGGAGGACGGGCAGCGCCACGAGTTGTTCGGAGCAGGTGGCGGCAGCGCCCTGGCAGCCGACATCGGCGCCCCGCTGCTGGGCAGCATCCCCCTGGACGCCTCGGTCGCCGCAGCAGGCGACACCGGCCAGCCGATCGCACTGGGCGAGGGCCCGGCAGCGGACGCCTACCGGTCGATGGTCGACCTGCTGGTAACCGAGGCGGCTCCGCCGATAGAGATGGCGGGCTGCAGCGCCCGCCTCCTGGCCGCAGCCGAGGAAGCCCTCGACGCGGCTGGCGCCTAGGCCCCGGGGTCCAACCGGTCCCGGTCGCCTCCGGAATCGTCCTCCCAGGAATCCGCATCCAGGATTCCGCCTCCGAACGGGCCCTCCGCCGAACCGTCCTGCCGGAACCTCTCGTGGGTGCCGCCTCCTCCGAACTGCCACCGGACGCCACCTCCCGAGGACGGGCGGCCCAGCCGACGTGTGGCGATGCTCCGGACCACAATTCGCGACGGCGGGAACAGGAGCAGCAGTCCGATGGTGTCGGTCACGAAACCGGGGGTGAGCATCAGGGCCCCGGCGAACAGAACCAGCAGGCCGTCCACCATCTCCCTGCCGGGCATGCGACCCTCGGCCATCTCGCCCTGGGCCCGGCGCAGGATGCCCAGTCCCTCCCGCCTGACCAGCCAGGCACCCGCCATGCTGACCAGCAGGAGGAGCCCGATCGTGTTCAGCACCCCGGCCGATCCGGCAACCCGCACGATCACCACCAGTTCCACGATCGGCGTCACCAGGAAGACGAGGAAGAGCACCAGCAGCACGGGCTCATGCTACGGGCGCAGAGGGTCCGCCTCGACGCGCCCGGGTGACACCCCGGCCACCTCGCGTATCCTCGCAACCACATGACCCCTCCCGTGGATCCAGTGCCGGACAGCCCGGCCGACAGGCCGCCGAGCGTCGATCGCCTGGCCAGGTCCCTGACCGACATCAGCCTGCCCCACCCGCTGCTAGTGGACGCCGCCCGCTCGGCGGTGGCCGACGGCGATCCCGGCACGGCCACCGAGAGGGCCCGGGCGATCGCCGAGGCGACAAGGCGGGCGATGCTGACCGAGGTCGTGAACGCCACCGGGGTGCTGCTCCACACGAACCTGGGCCGTGCCCCGTGGGGCACCATTGTTCGAAGCGACCGCTACGCCGCCCTTGAGTTCGACCTTTCCTCCGGAGGGCGGGGTTCCAGACAGGACCGGGCACCCCACCTGATCGCCCGCGCCTGTGGTGCCGAGGCCGCCCTGGTGGTCAACAACTGTGCCGCCGCTGTCCTCCTCGTGCTGGCCGCCCTCGCCACCGGTCGTGGGGTGGCGGTGTCACGCGGCGAGTTGGTGGAGATAGGTGGCGGCTTCCGTATCCCAGACGTGATGGCACAGTCGGGCGCCCGGCTGATCGAGGTCGGCACGACCAACAGGACGAGGCTCGCTGACTTCAGCGCCGCCACGGAATCGCCGGCAGCCGACGTGGCCCTGACCCTCAACGTGCATCGTTCCAACTACCGGATCGAGGGGTTCACCGAGTCCACGCCGGTCGCAGAGCTTTCGGGTCTGGGCGTGCCGGTGGTGGCAGACATCGGATCCGGCCTCCTGGACGCCGCCTGCCCGTGGCTGGCCGACGGCCCGCCCGCGTGGCTGCAGGGAGAACCGGCTGCCCGCCAGACCCTGGAGGCCGGTGCCGCGCTGGTCACCTTCTCCGGCGACAAGCTCCTGGGTGGCCCCCAGGCCGGCATCATCGCCGGCAGGGCGGACATGGTCGCCGCCTGTGCAGCGCACCCCCTGGCCCGGGCACTCCGCCCGGGCAGCCTGGTGCTGCACGCCCTCCAGGACCTGGCGTTGGCGTATCTGGCACGCGACGGCGATGCCATTCCGTTCTGGCGCATGGCTGGCACCCCGGTGGACGACCTGCGGGCCCGGGGGATGGCGATCCGTCCGGACCTGGTCGTGGACACCGTCTCGGTCCCGGGTGGTGGAACCCTGCCCGGGGTGGAGATCCCGTCGGTCGGCCTGTCACTGCCCGGTGACCGCGTTGGCGAGCTACGGGCCGGGGACCCACCGGTCATCGCCCGGGTGGCCGACGGTTCGACGATCCTGGACCTCAGGACCGTCCACCCGAACGACGATGCGGTCGTCGCTGCTGCGATCGCCGCCCTCGCCGACTGACGCCACGTGCACGTAGTCGCCACCGCCGGGCACGTCGACCACGGCAAGTCGACCCTCGTGGAGGCCCTCACCGGGACCGACCCCGACCGGTTCGCCGAGGAGAAGGCCCGTGGTCTGACCATCGACCTGGGCTTCGCTGACACGACGTTGCCATCGGGCGCCGTGCTCTCCCTCGTAGACGTACCGGGCCATGTCCGCTTCATCAAGAACATGTTGGCCGGGGTGGGGGCCGTCGACGCCTGCCTCTTCGTCGTGGCGGCGACCGAGGGGTGGAAGCCACAGTCCGAGGAACACCTGCGAATCCTGGAACTGCTGGGGGTCGACCACGGCATCGTCGCCCTCACCAAGGTTGGACCCGCCGAGGACGACCTCGTGGAGCTGGCCCACCTCGAGTTGGAGGAGCGCCTGGCCGGAACCTTCCTTGACGGAGCACCGGTGGTCGAAACCGATGCGCCGACGGGAATCGGGATCAGGGAGCTACGTGCGGCCCTCGACGACCTGCTGGCAACCACGCCGACGGCAACCGACCACGGCCGTCCACGGCTCTGGATCGACCGGGCGTTCTCGGCCCGGGGCTCGGGCACCGTCGTGACCGGGACGCTGACCGGCGGACGGCTGCGCACCGATGACGAGCTGGAGGTCCGTCCGTCCGGTCAAACGGTACGGGTCCGGGGGTTGCAGAACCATCACACCGACAGGGTCGAGCTGCCGCCGGGGAGCCGATGCGCCGTGAACCTCGTCGGGGTGTCCCACGATGGCGTGGAGCGTGGTGACGTCCTCGTCAGGTCGGGCCAGTGGCACCACACAATGGTGGTGGATGCCTCCCTCGCGGTCCTGGACCGACTGGACCATCCGGTGTCGCGACGCGGTGCCCACGTGCTCTACCTGGGCTCCGGCGAGCACCCGGTGAGGATGCGGATACTGGGACCCGAGGCGTTGGAGCCGGGAACCCGGGGCGCCGTCCGCATGCACCTGCCCGTGCCCCTCCCGCTGCTCCCCGGCGATCGTTTCGTCCTTCGCGAATCCGGGCGGGCCGAGACCGTCGGTGGTGGCGAGATCCTGGACGTGGACCCCGTGGAGCGCGCATCCAGGGCACGTCCGGACCGGTCCGTGGACCGGGTGGTGAGCCAGCGCGGCTGGGTGGACGCTGATGAACTGGAGCGGCTCACGGGGGAGCGCCGTGACCCGGACGTGGGTCGCTGGGTCGTCGACCCGACCAGACTCCACTCGACGCTCGTCGACCTGCGTGCCGCCCTGGATACGGCCGGACCGCTCGGTCTGGACCTCTCGACGCTGGACGAGCACAGTCGGGCCGCGGTCGAACTCCTCGATGGCGTGGTGGTCGAAGCGGGTCGACTCGCCCCTGTGGATGCCGTCGACCCACTGGCCGACCACCCGTTCGTGGCGATCCTGGCCGCCTCGCCGTTCGCACCGCCCGCTCCGGACGGGGTGGACCGCGCCGAACTACGGGAGCTCGTCCGCCGGGAGATGGTGGTCGAGGTGGATGGGCTCTTCTTCGCCGCCACAGCGCTTCAGGCAGCCGCCGAACTGGCAGCAAGGCTTCTTGCCGAACAACCGGAGGGGTTCACCGTGTCTGCGTTCCGCGAGGCAGCGGGCAACACACGTAGGCACGCCATGCCGCTCCTGGCCCGCCTGGACGGAATCGGGGTGACCCGACGGCGCGATGACGTCAGGATCGCTGGTCCCCGCCTTCCCGGAGCCTGACCGGGAACCGATCGGCGTGCGGGGCCGGACCGCCCTAGCCGACCCCCAGGAGGACGCGCCGCTCGGACTCGCTGGCTCCACCCCAGATGCCGTGGGCTTCACCACGCTGCAGTGCGAACTTCAGGCACTGGCCGCGTACCGCACACAGGTCGCAGATGGCCTTTGCCATGTGTTCCCGCAGCAACTTCTCCTCGCGGCGCTCGCCGGTCGCCGGTGGGTAGAAGACCTCGGCCCGGGGGCCACGACATGCCGCCCTGATCCGCCATTCCTGATGGGTGATCCCACCTGACACTTCCGCACCCCCTGTTTCATCCCAACCCGTAGTTACGGCCCTGCGCCGAACCTATGGCGCGCGCCGAGAGGTGGGCAAGGGTGGATCTGTGGAACCCGGGAGTCGACTCTCAGGATCCGCTGTCACGGCGTCGGTAGTCACGGGCCGCGCCCTCGATCGGCTCGACCTCCAACCACAGGCCGTCCACGGCCACCACCCGGATGTCGTCACCGGGTTCCAGTGGCGTGGCCCGGTTCGTGGTGGCCCGCCAGACCGCCTCACGAACCGTCACCGTGCCATTGGGGGCGAGGCGTTCTACCGCGCTGCCCGTCTCACCGATCATCCATTCGCGCCCGATCGTCGGTGTGGAGAAGCGGGTCCGCACCATTGTCGGCATGCCGCCGACCATGGCCATGGCCGTGCCGACCACGCCGACCAGCAACGTGATCCACGAGAACGACGGCCCATCGAAGAGGAAGACGGATCCGGCCACCAACGTGACCGTGCCGATCCCGGACCAGAGGCGGGGAACCCCGGCCTGCACGTCGATGGCGTAGGCCACCATGGCCACGACCAGGAGCGCCACGGCCCACCCCCTCGCGGGAAGCACCCCCAGCCCGTACGCGGACAACAGGAAGCAGCCGGCGCCGATCGCCCCGGCTATGCCCACCCCCGCCGTGTAGAGCTCGAAGAGGAGGAGCCCCATGCCGATGAGGAGAAGCAGGTAGGTGACGGCGGGGCTAGCCACGGTGTGGAAGAACTGGTCGACGACGTCCAACTGGCGGAATCGGGTCGTGGTGAGTGGCTGGACCGTGTCGCCGTCGTCGGTGGCCACGGTCTCCACCTCGAAGCCGGGTACGCCTGCCAGTTGCTCGAGCAGTACCGGTGCGGGCCTGGCGATGCCACGCCTGACGGCTTCGTCGTAGCCGACCGTCGTATCCCGTAGGTCGGCCAGGCCCTGCGCGGCCAGTGGGGTCCCGAACTCGTCGACACCCGGGATGGGATCACCGAACGCACCGAGGCGTGCGCCCGGTGCGATGCCGATGTCGTCACCGAGGACCACCAGCTGGGCCATCGCACCGGTGGCCCTGGCGCCGGACGGCCCCACCCAGAACGACACTGTGACCTCGGAGTCGACTACGAGCCGGGCCAGCCGGACGATCTCACGATCATGAACGACTGAAGCCGTGCTGTTGATCTGGAACACGACTGCGACCGTTTCGGCCGGGTCCAGTGATTCCAGGGTGTCGGCCATCATCCCCACCAGCACCGGATCCAGGAACCCGCTCACCTCGACGACGTCGACGACCTGGGTGCGCTCCACACGCTCCCCGTCCGACTCGTGTTCAGCATGTGCAGCGGCGGTCGGGGCACCCAACCCGACGAAAGCGACGGTGAGAACGAACGCGGCGAGCAGGCGGCGGGACGATGGACGATCGGTGCGGGGGCGGGGCATGGTGCAGGTGGGTTCCCGTCGCCCCGACCGGGGCGGCAGGCGGGTCAGCCTACGGCCGGTGGCCGTGGCTCCGGGCTGTCAGTCGGAGGTCTCCCAGAGGGCCAGGACGGCCTCCTCGACGGTCTCGCGCACCGGCACGATCCGATCGAATCCCGTGGTGTGGAGCAGGCGGATCAGCGCCGGACGGTTGCAGGCCACGGCCACGTCACCGTCGTTCTCCCGCGCCCTTCGTATGCCTCCGATCAGTGCACCGAGGCCGGCCGAGTCCATGAACGGCACGTCGGACAGGTCGACGAGCACGAACGACTCCTCAGCAAGCTCGGTGAGCGCCTCGCGGAACTGGGCCACGGTGTAGGCATCCAACTCGCCGACCGGTCGGCACAGCACGTAGTCATCATGTCGTTCGACCGTGATCTCCAGCACCGGTGCCTCCTCAGTTGGCCCGACCCATGTGGACGGACCCGTCCGATGAATGTAGACGCCCGGGGCCGGGCCGCGTCAACGGCCCCCGTGACGGGCCCTCCAGAACGGGTCCGCCACGGGGTGGACCGGTACGCTCCACCTGGTGAGCGCCTCGATGGTCCTGCTGGCAACCGACGCCGACCACGTGCACGACGAGGTGGCTGCGGTCATGGGTGGTGACCACGAGGTGGTCCGGGTGCACGCCGGAGCCGATGTGCTGGCCGCCGTGCGTGAACACGACCCCGTTCTCGTGGTCCTGGACCTCCAGATCGGCAACATGGGTGGGATGGCCGCATGCCTGGACCTGCGTCTGGAGGAACGGGCTGAACGGATCCCACCGCAGCGCGTGGTGATGCTGCTGGATCGTGACGCCGATGGGTTCCTGGCGAAGCGGGCCGAAGCCGATGCGTGGATCGTCAAGCCGATCGATGCCCTGCTGCTCAGGCGGACCGCCCGGGACGTCCTGGCCGACGCCTGATCCACCCGTTCGGTAGGCCCCATGGGCCCGACCGGTCCAGACGGGTGACCGGTACCCTTCACCGACTACACGGGTAGTGGCGCAGCTTGGTAGCGCGCCTCGTTCGGGACGAGGAGGTCGTGGGTTCAAATCCCGCCTACCCGACCATGGGGTCCCGCCGGAAGACGGCCCTTCCCGATTGCGGGATCCAGTTGGCCTCTGTGTCAGGCTCCACTCCTGTCGTAAAACAGGAAGACACCACGATGGCAACCTACGAATGTGCATCCTGCGGGATGTCCGTGAACGCCACCTGTGGGGCATGCGACGCCCCCCTGGTCGACGCCACCCTCACCAGGGACGACGGCTCTACGGTCCAGGTATCGAAGTGCCCCAACGACCACGGCAAGATCAAGTCGCCGATGTGCTGCGGCGCCGACATGTCATGCGCCGTGGGTTGAGCTGAACCGGGTCCCGGGCGTCAGAGCGTCCGGAAGACGACCACCGGGGAGACCTGCCCTGCGTGGTCACCGGACGCATACGTCTCCACCCGGTGGACCACTGATTCGCTGATCCGACCGGCCGCCGCGTCCGAGGCGAAGCGGGCGGCGAAGCCCAGGTTGGTGAAGTGCTCGGGGTTGATCCCGATGGCGAAGAGGGCACCCGGACGGGCGATGCGGTGAAGTTCGTCGAACGCACCGGGTCCGACATGCCCGTGGGTGAAGGTTCCGCAACTGACCACCGCCCCGTACGCGCCGGTCGCCAGGTCAAGGGTGGCCGTCAGGTCTCCGATGTGCAGGTCGCCGTATACGGGCCCGCCATCGCCGGTGGTCTTTGAACGGGCCTCGTCGAGCATCTCCGGCGACAAGTCCAGGCCATCCACGACCCACGGACCGGAGGACCGCAGGGCTGCACCGACAAGGCCCGTTCCGCATCCCACGTCCAGCACGGGACCGTCGTCGGACCTCGCTGCAGCGGCGAAGGCCCCGGCCACGCCAAGGTGGTACACGTATCCATTCTCGGCAATGAAGCCCGACTCGTAGGTCGTGGCCCAGCGGGCGTACAGGCCACGGTTGTCGTCCGGCGTCTCGACGGCGTAGGCGTCCGCCAGGTCGAAGTGCGGGGGGTCATCGGACCTGGCGGGTTCGTGTGTGCCGGTCATGTCCCGCTCCCCTACGGTCATGGCCGCGCCCCCACGGCCCGATGCCTGCACGCGATTCGTGCAACGGCCCCGCCATGCCTAGCCGCGTCGCCCCGCAGCCCACAAGGTCCGGGGCCACCAGGTCCGGCTCCACGAAAGCGACGGACCCGGGGTGCTGGCCCCGGGTCCGTCGAAGTTCTGGTCGGCACCGGTCAGGTGCCACTGGAGGGTCGCCTAGGCGACCATGTCCATCTCGACTCCGGAGATCTGGGCGACCGGGTCCACGGGGAGACGCTGGTCTGCGGCGATCTGACGTGCTCCCGCAAGGACCGTGCATAGCACGGGATCGCTGGATCCCATGGCGAAACCGGGGCCCACGGCCGTGGAGACGGTCTTGTAGACCTCATCCTGCGGATGACGGAGATTGTGGATTGAACGGGTGCTGAATCGCATCTGGATTCCTGTCTGAAGGGCTCCAACGGACCTTCCGGGGACTCCCGGGCCTATTGGTTTGCGTGTCTGGCCGGAGGTGGTGGGCCCCTGGAGGGAGCCCACCGGCCGGTTCGGCCGTGCACACATTCTGGCGCCGTGCGGACCCTGTAACACTGCGACTGTGGTCACATGTGACCGCTGTCATCGGGGGAAGGTCAGGTCCGGCACCTACGACCAGAAGGACGGCCAGGGGCTACGTGTCGAGCACCACCATGCCCCCGGACACGGCCAAGTGGTCCGCCAGGGCTTGTTCGTCGGTGGCCATCCGCCAGTCAAGAAGGGATGCCGCGTATTCGGCCATTGAAGGGTGCGACCTGAGGGGTCGCTGCTCGGCCGGATCAGCCTCCAGGTCGTAGAAGACAGCGGGCCACCCGGCGAAGTGCACGTACTTGCCGCTCTGATCCCTCTGGACCGCCAGGTTGCACTGGTGGCCCGGCAGGTCGACGGCGCCGGAGAAGAGGCGGAAGTCGAACTCCCAGTGCACCGCGTTCCGCCATCCGTCGGGAACGACGCCCTCCAGCCAGGGCCGGAGCGTGCTTCCCTGGCACTGCCGCGGCACCTCGATGCCAGCCAGGTCCAGCAACGTCGGCATCACGTCCACGTTCTCGGTGAAGGCTTCGACCGCTGCACCGGCCGAGTTGCCTGTCACGGGCGGGTACCGGACGATCAGCGGTATGTGGAACGCCTGGTCGAAGAAGCCCAGCTTGCTCATGAGGCCGTGGTCGCCCAGCATCTCGCCGTGGTCGGAGGTGACCACCACGATCGTGTCCTCAGCGACCCCCAGGTCGTCCAGGGCAGCCAGCAGCCGCCCCACCTGGGCATCCACCTCGGCCATCATCCCGTAGTAGGTGGCTCGCAGCTGCCGGAGGTCGACGGGATCGGCGGGCGGGCGTGTGTGGCGCCAGGACCTGGCGGTGGCGAGGAAGGGATGGTCGGCATCCGCTTCGTCGACGATCGGCCCGGGAACCGAGGCCGGATCCACCAGGTCGTTGTACGGCTCGGGGACCACGAAGGGGGGGTGCGGCCTGTAGATCGAAGCGTGCACGAACCAGGGGTGGCCATCCACGGTGCCCTCGAGGCGCTCCAGCTCGTCGATCACCCCGCCCACCAGGAAGGCCGTCTCGGTCTCGTCGGCAGCAAATGGGGGCGGCGGCCAACTGGCCCCCCGCCCCTCCGGTATCACCATGTCGGCCCGTGGGCGCAGGAACCGGTCCGGGTCTGAGACGTCGTGCCCGCGCTCCTCCAACCACCGGTACCAGGCGCCCCGATCCTCGGGAAGGTCCAGGACCACCCGAAACCCGGGCAGGGGACCCTCGTAGTCCTCCAGGCGGGGATCGTCGTCGGGGACGGTCCGCGGATCCACGGTGGTATCCGTGTGGCCGAACAGCAGCGGGTCGTATCCGGCGGAGCGGGCCTCAAGGGCCACGTTGGTGAACCGGGCATCCAACGGCGTGCCGTTCTGGACCGACCGGTGGACGTGCAGGTAGGTGCCGGTCAGGAGGCTGGCCCGGCTAGGCCCACACGGGGCGGACTGGGCGTAGTGCGAGGCGAACCGGATTCCCTCGGAGGCCAGGCGGTCCAGGTGGGGGGTATCCACCACCTGATGGCCCGCAACTCCGAGGCAGTCGCCGCGCCACTGGTCCAGGGTGATGAACAAGATGTTCGGACGACGCATTCCAACCCTCCGGGGCCCGGGTTCCGTTAGGTCATCCTGCCAGCCTCCACAACTAGTCTCCGGCGATGGCCAACTCCATCACCGACCGGATTCCGCGCTCCGGGAGGTCGCTGGGGCTGCTGCTGGCATTCACAGGGATGTTCATGGTCTCCACCGACTCGCTGCTCATACGGATGGCCGAGCGGGACTCGCAGATCGACGGCTGGACGATTGCGTTCATGGTCGGCCTGTTCTCCACACCGGTGGCATGGTCGATTGCCACCCGATCACTCGGGCGGCGGATCCTCGCCGACTCGATTCTCTGGCGACGCCAGCTTCTGACCACCGGGATCGTGTCGGCGATCGGCACCACCGCATTCCTCACCGCCGTGACACTCACCGCCGTATCCAACGTGGTAGCCATCATCGCCGCCGGTCCGATCTTCGCCGCCGTCCTGGCCAGGATCACCCTCCACGAGCGGACCTCCAGCCGCACCTGGCGGGCCATCGCCTGCGCCCTAGGCGGCATCACCGTGATCGTGGGCGGTTCCATGTCCGGCGGTGGGGTCAGCGGCGACCTCATGGCCCTGATCGCCATCATCGGGTTCAGCGTGAACCTGGTCATCTGGCGGCGGTACCCGGACCTGCCCCGGACCCTGGTGGTCGCCATGGCCGCCACGATGACCGCCCTCCTCACCGCGTGGCCGGCCGACCTCGCCCTCATCGACCGGCGGGCATTCTTCGCGACGCTGCTGATGGGAGGACTGTTCGGCCCGGTGGCGAGGCTGTGCATGTCGACCGCCACCCGGCACGCTCCGGCCGCCGAGGTCTCCATGTTCACCCCGGTGGAGACGGTGGCGGCCTCGCTCTGGGTCTGGCTGTGGTTCGACGAGGTGCCGCCAACTCCCACGTTCATCGGTGGTGCGGTCGTCGTGGTCGCGGTCGCGTACGGGCTGACGGGTCCAGCCCGCGAGGTCGACCCGGTGCCACCGAGGCAGTCGTGAACGCTCCGCCGACCGGCACGGACGGTGCCATCGACCCGGTGCTGGCCATGCTGGCCCAACTGGGGGTGGACCATGAGGTCATGCCGTGTGACCCCGACCTGGCCGACACGGCCGACTTCTGCGACGCCTACGGGATCGATCCCTCCGACTCCGCCAACGCCATCCTCGTCGCAGGTAAGCCGAGGCCCGACCGGGATCGGCCGTTTGCCATCTGCATGGTGCTCGCCACCCACCGGCTGGACGTCAACGGCACCGTCCGGAAGCGGCTGGATACGCGTAAGGCCTCCTTCGCCGGGGCCGACGAGACGGCGCTGGTGACCGGCATGACGATCGGCGGGGTGACGCCCTTCGGCCTCCCCTCCCCGCTCCCCGTATGGATCGACACCGCGGTCATGGCCCGTGGCCGGATCGTCGTGGGTGGTGGAAGTCGCGATCGGAAGCTCCTGCTTCCACCCGCCGAGCTACTGAAGCTGGCGTTGGCGGAAGCCGTCGACGGCCTGGCCCGCCCCGCAGCCTCCGACTCCTGACCCACCCCGAGGCAGGATCCGGTCAGGTGCTGCCCTGACCCGCCAGGTGCTGGATCAGGGCGTCACGGGCTCCACCTGCGGGTGCATCGTCGACCAGTCGCCGGACGGTCCCGGCGCGGCCCATGGCGGCAAGGAGATCGGCTGCGATGGTGTCGACCAGGCACAGCACGTCCAGGCGGGTACCGGCGGTGAGCGGATCGGCGATGAGGCCGTCGATGACAGGGCCACAGGCCAACTCGGCCCTCACCAGCTTGACGGCGGCCGCCTCCAGCTCGTCGAGGGCATCCAGGGCACGCATGACGTGGGTCGCCTCATGGTCGGTGAGCACGACTCGAGTGTGGACCGAACACACGCGCGAGGCGTGGATGCCCAGTAACGGTCACACGTCGCAGGCCGGTACGGTCCGCGGGATGGAACTGGCAGGCGTACAGCGACTCATGGAGGACCTCTACGGAGCCGCCGATCGGGAGCGGGGCATACCAGCCACCGTGGCGTGGCTCTGCGAGGAGTTGGGCGAGCTGGCCCAGGCCACCCGCAAGGGAACCCCGGAGGAACAACTCCACGAGCTGGGTGACGTCCTGGCGTGGCTGGCCAGCCTGGCCAACCAGTTGGACCTCTCGATGGACGAGGCGATGGCCCGCTACGTCACGGATCCTCCCTAGCCGACACCCGACCGGGTGGCGCGGGCCTCAGGCCCGGCGACGCAGCAGTTCCTCGGCGATCTGGATGGTGTTCAGAGCAGCACCCTTTCGGAGGTTGTCCCCCGACAGGAACATGGCCAGACCGTTCTCGAGGGTCTCGTCGCGGCGGATCCGACCCACGATCGTCCGGTCCACTCCGGCGGAGTCCAACGGTGTGGGGACGTCGGCCAACCCGACCCCCGGAGCCCCGGTCAGGATTTCCGCGGCCCGCTCCGGGCTGATGGGCCTCTCGAAGTCGGCGTGGACCACCAGCGAGTGCCCGGTGAAGACCGGAACCCGCACACAGGTGCCCGACACCTTCAGGTCGGGGATGCCCAGGATCTTGCGACTCTCGTTGCGGAGCTTCTTCTCCTCGTCGGTCTCGCCCAGGCCGTCGTCCACGAAGGACCCGGCCTGGGACACGACGTTGAAGGCGATGGTCCGCGGGAAGGACGACGGCTCGGGAAAGTCCACCGCCCGTCCGTCATAGGTCAGGTCCCTGGCATTCTCCAGGACGGAGGCAACCTGGCTGGCCAACTCGTCCACGCCGGCCAGGCCGGCGCCCGACACCGCCTGGTAGGTGGCAACGGTCAGGGACCGCAGACCTGCTTCGGCGTGCAGCGGAGCCAGGACCGGCATGGCCACCATGGTGGTGCAGTTGGGGTTGGCGACGATGCCCATGGGAATGTCGTCCAGGGCGGCTGCGTTGACCTCGGACACCACCAGGGGAACGTCGGGGTGCATGCGCCAGCCGGATGAATTGTCGATGATCGTTGCGCCGGCGGCTGCGATCTTCGGGGCGTACTCCATCGAGGCGGTCCTACCGGCGCTCAGCAGGGCGATGCCGACTCCAGCCCAGTCGGCCGTGGCGGTGTCCTCGACGACCACGTCGCGACCCGCCCACTCCAGCGTGCTGCCGGCTGAACGGGCCGACGCGAAGAAGCGGATGTTCCCGACGGGGAAGGAGCGTTCGTGGAGGATGGCCCTCATGACCCCTCCCACCTGACCGGTGGCGCCCACTACTGCGATGTCCATGGGTCGAAGGCTATCGACGTTCCGCTCGGCGGTAGTCCCGGTATACGGGGTGCCGACTGCCCGACGGATCAGTTTTCGGCGCCCTCGGCGAAGAGGTCGGCGAGCGACTCCATCAGCGGATAACCGCTGCCACAGGAACCGGCCACGAAGGCCGCTAGGCGCCGGGCCGAGAGGTCAAGGTCGGCGGCCTTCACGTCCGTCGAGTCGAAGACGTAGCTGAACACGAGGGCCTGGATCCGGGGCATGGTCACCGTCTCGGGGTCCAGCCGGTCCAACTGGACTCCCAGGTCGGCGTATACCCCGGTGAGGAGCCGCAGGTCGGACGACATGGCTGGCGGCACCCGGTTGCTGGTCCATGCCAGGAGGTTCCGGGTGGCCAGCAGGAGCGCATGGTGGCTGCGTGCATCAAGGGTCCCGTCTGCGGCCACGGCGGACTCGACCTCCAGCACGAGCTCACCGGACACCACCGCCAGGCTTGCGCAGAAGCCGGTCGCCGCATCCGGTATCGGTCCACCGGCCAGGGTGGTGGTCGGAACGGGCACGGTGGTCGGCGGAACGGGCACGGTCGTCGGCGGAACGGGCACGATCGTCGGCGGAACGGGCACGATCGTCGGCGGAACAGACACGGTCGTCGTGGAGCTCGCCACCACCTGGCCCTGACCGACCGTGGTCGACGGTGGCGCCGCCTCCGTGGCACCGCCACATGCCGCGACCACCATCACGACGACCAGCGACGCGGCACAGCGGACGACTTGGTGGAACCGACCATGCAATCCCATCAAGAGGTGGCTCCGACCCCGACGAGCAGCTCGAACAGCATCGAGGAGGACTCGCCACAGGTCTCGACCAGGTGTGCCCTCAGCCGGCTGGTTGCGGCCGCCAGGTCGCCCTCCACACCGGACAACTCGGCGGAGATGCGGGTCATCACGCCCAGGAAGGCGACCATGACCTCTTCGGCGTCGTCGGTGTCCAGGTCGGGTCTGGCCAGGCCCTCGACCATCAACTCGCCCACACGCGCCATGGTGTCGCGCACCAGGATCGCATCGGCCTCCAGCTCCGGGGGAACCTGGTCGGCCAACCAGGCGAAGATCTCGTTGGTGACGGTGAAGACGCTGGGCAGGAGCATCGGATCCGGCTCGGAATCGGCCCCATCGGTCGCCATGAGCGCAGCCATCATGTCGCCGAGCCGCTGGGAGAGTTCGACGCACACCGCCGGGGGGTCGCCATCCACCAACCCGAAGGCAGCCATCGTGCTGCACCGCATCGTGTTGGCGAGTATCGGCGTCCCGGCCAGTAGGTCGGTGGCCTCGGAATCCTCGAAGGCCACGAAGCCGAGGGCGAAGCGTGCCTCCAGGTAGGGGGCCAGATCGTCGGGGTCGACTCCTTCCAGCAGGCAGGTGGCATCGATGGGTAGGGAATCCAGATCAGCCCGGATCGCGTCCCGCAACCCAAGGGCGACGACCTCGATGACCAGGTCGCAGTCGCGCAGTGCCCGGACAGCCAAGGCCGACTGGCCTGGTCGCGGACCGTTGCGGGTCAGGGCCACCACCTCCGCCGGTTCCAGCTCCTCGAGAAGGCGATCGGCCACGCAGCCCAGATCGTGGTCTGTCAGGCCTCCCAGGATCGGGGCGGAATCAGCCGCCCCTGCCACGAAGCCGTCCCTGGCGCCAGCGGGCGTGACCGTCGTGGTGGCCACCTCCAGGATCGTCGTGGTCGCCACCTCCCGGACCACGTCGGTCGACCCGCAGGCAGCCGCCAGGAGGCAGGCCGACAGGACAACAGCCGTGACAGCACCCATCCGCCCCGGTCCACAGAACCGCACCCTGCGGTTCAGGTTCCGGCCAGCCCGAAAGAGTCGTGGAGCGCCCGAACGGCGTCCTCGACCTGGTCACCGTCGACCACGCAACTCACCCGGATCGCCGAGGTAGAGATCATCCGGATGTTCACGCCACAAGCCGAGAGGGTCTCGAACATGGTCGCCGCCACACCGGGGTTCGAACGCATCCCCGCACCGATGACGCTCACCCTGGCGATCGTGTCGTCGGAGGAGACCCCGCCCGCCCCGATCTCGGTGGCGAGCCGTTCGGCCAGTTCGACGGTGCGCGCCAGGTCCGCGTGCGGCACGGTGAACGAGATGTCCGTCACCCCGTGGTCCGACACGTTCTGGACGATCATGTCCACGTTCACGTCGAGATCGGCGAGTGCCCGGAAGACCCGGGCGGCGACACCCGGTTGGTCGGGGACGCCGGCGATCGTCATCTTGGCCTCGGACGTGTCATGTGTGACCGCCGAGACGATTGCCTGTTCCATGTCTGTCTCCTCCTCGTCAACCCACGTCCCCTCCTGCCAAGTGAAGGCAGAACGGACATGCAGCCTCACCCCGTGGGTACGGGCGTACTCAACGGATCGCATGGCCGGCTTCGGACATCCGGTGGCTGTCATCTCGAGCAGTTCGTCGAACGACACGGTGGGCATGCGTCGGGCGGTCGGCACCAGCCGTGGATCGGTGGTGAAGACGCCGGTGACGTCCGTGTAGAGCTCGCAGGAGTCCGCGCCGAGGGCATGGGCTATGGCCACAGCCGTCGTGTCCGACCCTCCGCGCCCCAGGAAGGTCACGTCATTTTCGGTCGAGACGCCCTGGGATCCTCCGACAACGGGGACCCTTCCCGCTTCCAGGGAGGCCCTGACCCGGTCGGGTCGGACGTCGAGGATCTTGGCGTTCCGATGATTGGCGTCTGTCAGGAAGCCGGCCTGGCTACCGGTGAACGACTCGGAGTCGATGCCGATGTCGTGGAGGGCCAGGCACACCAGTGCCATGGCCTTGCGTTCACCCGCCGTTACGAGCATGTCCATCTCGCGACCCGGCTGGATGGTCGAGACCTCTGTCGCCAAGCGCAGCAGCTCGTCGGTCTCCTTGCCCATGGCCGACACGACGAGCACGACCTGGTTGCCGCGCCTCACGGTGCGCGCCACGTGATCGGCCACCCCGCGCAGGCGCTCCGCGTCTGCGACCGAGGTGCCGCCGAATTTCTGGACTATGAGGGCCATGGGGCACCACGATACCGGTGGGGCTCCGGCGTAACGGGCGGTATTCCCGGTGGGCCGGCCGCTGTATTCCGGTCGGCCTACGGCCCTCGGTAGGGTGCCGCCCCATGGCCACCAAGTCCCGTCGTCCCGCCCAGCCGTCAGCCGCCGACCGGTTCTCGCCGATGACGCGGATCGTGGCGGGGCTGCTGGCCTTCATGATGGTCGGCAGCCTGATCTTCGTGGTGGTGGCCGGCTCCGGCGGCGACTCCAGCGCCCCGGCACCGACCCTCCCCATACCCGAGGACTGCCCGGCACCGGACGGGTCGACCGCTCAGCGGCTGGCGTTCGATGCACGACCCACCTGGTGCCTCAGGTCAGGTGTCACCTACACGGCGGTGTTCCACACCACCGAGGGGGAGATCCGGGTGGCGCTGGACCGTGCCCGAACACCGGAGACCGTCAACAACTTCGTGGTCCTCACCAGGTACGGGTACTACGACGAGACCCTCCTCTTCCGCTTCGATCCGACCATCGCCATAATCCAGGGCGGTGCCCCGACGACCAACAGCTGGTCGGATCCGGGGCCCGGCTACACCATCCCCGACGAGGGCGGTCAGTTCCTCAAGTTGTCCGGTGGTGGCCTGCAAGGACCCTTCAACTACAGGGCCGGCGACCTGGTCATGGCCCGTTCAGCCGGTCCGGACAGTTCAGGCGCCCAGTTCTTCTTCGCCACGGGCCCGGAGGTGTCGCTCCTCGACAACCAGGGCACCTACCTGGTCTTCGGCCACGCCGACGAGGCCGGGATAGCCGTCCTCCAGGCGATGATGGGCCTCTACGAGCTGGACGAGACCTCGCCCTACGGCGGTGGCCCGATCCGGGACGTCGTGGTCCGCTCCGTCACCATCGAACTGGGCTGACCCCGGGTTGCCTGGTCGGGAACCACTCCGATGGGCCGTCATTCACCCGTAGAACCACCGGCCAGTTCCTGGGCCTTTCCGTCCGCACGGTCGGCCGACGAGCACGGCGTGGTCGGCGTCGGGGCCGACGTGGATCCCGGGACCCTGCTGGCCGCCTACCGGCGTGGCCTGTTCCCCATGCCCGTGGAGACCGGCGGACCGATGGCCTGGTGGTCCCCCGATCCGCGGGGCGTGCTGGATCCGGGCGGGATGAGGATCAGCCGGTCGCTGAGACGGTCCATGGACCGCTTTGAGGTTCGCATTGACACCGCCTTCGACGAGGTGGTGGCGGCCTGTGCCGATCCGGCACGGGAACACGGCTGGATCGACGGCCGGATCGCCTCTGCCTACCTGGAACTCCACAACCTCGGCTGGGCCCACTCGGTCGAGGCCTGGGACGAGGACGGCCTCGCCGGTGGGCTCTACGGAGTCGGCATCGGCGGGCTGTTCGCCGGAGAGTCCATGTTCCACCGTCGGACCGATGCCTCCAAGGTCGCCCTCGCAGGCCTGACCGACCTGCTGGGCAATGGCGCTGACCGGCTCGTGGACGTGCAGTGGTGCACCCCTCACATGGTCCGTCTAGGAGCCGTCGAAATCTGCCGGGAGGACTACCTCGAGCGCCTCCCGGACCTGACGCTGGCCGCCGGCCCGAGCTGGCCGTCCCCAGTCGCCTGATCCCCGTAGCCGGACCCGACCGGTCGGGCTGGGCCTCCCAGCCCCTGCTCAGCCTCGGGGCACCCGAATGGCACCCGACTGCCACCAGCGGCCGGAGAACCTCCATGCGGTAGGTGCCACGGGGGCCTCGACTCCCATGGAGGACTTAGGCCAGAGCACCTCGTAGGCGGCCAGGATCGCCGCCAGCTCCTGTTCGGTTGCGCCCGGGGCGACGATGCGGACCATCAGGCTGCCGCCCCCTAGAGGGGGACGTTCCCGTGCTTGCGTTGGGGGGTCTCCTGGTGCTTGGAGACCAGCATCTCCAGGCCGGCGATCAGCTTCACACGGGTCTCGGCGGGATCGATCACGTCGTCCACGTAGCCCCTCTCGGCCGCCACGTACGGGTTGGCGAACTTCTCCAGGTACTCCTTGACCAGCTCGGCCCGACGGGCGTCCGGGTTCGCCGCGCTCTGGAGTTCCCGCCGGTGGACGACCTCCACGGCGCCCTGTGGACCCATCACGGCCAGCTCGGCCGATGGCCATGCCAACGAGAGGTCGGAGCCCACGGACTTGGAGTCCATGACCACGTACGCCCCGCCGTAGGCCTTCCGGGTGATGACCTGGATCCTGGGCACCGTCGCCTCGCAGTAGGCGTACAGCAGCTTGGCGCCGTGCCGGATGATCCCGCCGTACTCCTGGTCCACGCCGGGCAGGAAGCCGGGCACGTCGACGAAGGTGACCAGCGGCACGTTGAAGGCGTCGCAGGTGCGTACGAACCGGGCGGCTTTCTCGGAGGCCCCGATGTCGAGTACCCCGGCGAAGTGCATCGGCTGGTTTCCAACGACGCCGACACTCCGGCCGTTCAGCCGCCCGAAGCCGCAGACGATGTTGGCGGCCCATGCCGAGTGGTACTCGAGGAACCCGCCGTCATCCAGGACCGTCTCGATGACGGTCCGCATGTCGTAGGGGAGGTTCGCACTGGCCGGCATCAGGTCCACCAGCTCGGGGCAGAGCCGGTCCGTTGGATCATCGGTCGGGAAGACCGGAGCCTGTTCGAGGTTGTTAGAGGGCAGTTGGGCGAGGAGGGCCCTCACCTCGTCGAGTACCGACTTCTCGTCGTCGCCGACGAAGGTGGCCACCCCCGACTTGGTGGAGTGGCTGCCGGCACCACCCAGTTCCTCGAGGGTGACGTCCTCGCCTGTGACCGTCTTGACGACGTCCGGGCCGGTGATGAACATGTGGGACTTCTCGCGAACCATGAATATGAAGTCGGTCATGGCGGGGCTGTAGACGGCTCCGCCGGCGCACGGGCCCAGGATGACGCTGATCTGGGGGATCACCCCTGAGGACTGGACGTTGCGCCAGAAGATCCCGCCATAGCCGTCAAGGCTCACGACGCCTTCCTGGATGCGTGCCCCCGCTCCGTCGTTGAGGCCGACCATCGGGGCCCCGACGCTCAGGGCGAGGTCCATGACCTTGTGGATCTTCTCTGCGAATACCTCGCCGAGGGCGCCACCGAACACGGTGAAGTCCTGGGAGTAGAGGAAGACCTTGCGGCCGTCGACCGTGCCCCAGCCGGTGATCACCCCATCGGTGTAGGGCCGCTCCACGATCCCGCTCTCGTGCGCCCGGTGTCGGGCCAGCATGTCCAACTCGTGGAAGGAGCCGGGATCCAGGAGGTGGTCGATGCGCTCACGGGCCAGCATCTTCCCCTTGTCGTGCTGGCGTTGGACGGCCCGCTCGGTGCCGGCGTGGATCGCCGCATCCTTGCGGATCCTGAGGTCTTCGAGGCGTTCGTTCATCGGATGGTCGGCCATGGTGGCCACAGGGTACCGAACCGGGCCGCGCCGACAGGATCCACCGACCACCGGTACGTTTCACCCATGCACGCTGCACCTTTCAGGGCCACGCGCCACCTGGGGGTCTTCTGCGGATCCAGGTCCGGCAACGACGAGGACGTCCAGGCCCTGGCCAGGGAGCTGGCTTCGGCCATGGTGGCCGCTGACGTGGGACTGGTCTACGGGGGGGCGGGCATCGGCATCATGGGCACGGTGGCCGACGCCGTGCTGGAGGCCGGAGGCACGGCGGTCGGTGTCGTACCCGTCGGGCTGTTCAGCAGCGAGGTCCCACACGGGAACCTCACAGAGCTCGTGGAGGTCCCGGACATGCACGTCCGGAAGCGGGCGATGTACGAACGCTCCGACGCCTTCTGTGCGCTGCCCGGCGGCTTCGGAACCCTCGAGGAGCTGTTCGAAGCCGCCACATGGACGCAACTGGGCCTCCACGGCACCCACAAGCCGGTCGTCCTGCTGGACCGGAACGGTTTCTGGTCCGGTCTCGACGAGTTCCTGGACAGGTTGGTGGCCGACGGGTTCGTGAAACCAGGGAACCGTGGAATCGTGTCGCGGGTGAGCTCGGTCGACGAGGTACTGGCGGTCCTGGACCGGTGACCACCGCCTCCGGTGGCCCGACTACGAGGTCAGCCCCGGTCGTCGGCGAGGCGCCGTGCCATTTCGGCCAGCCGCGGAGCGTCCAGGTGGGAGCAGACGTCCTCGAGGTGTTCCGCGGGTCCGGTCCAGCGCAGGTCCTCCACATCGTCCACGACCGGTGCTTCCAGGTCGAGGGTGGCCAGTAGCCGGTAGAGCAGGGCATCCTCCCGACTGGCTGCGAGGGTGCCAGCCAACTTCGTCGCCCCCCGGACTGTGACGTCCCACTCGGCTGGGTCGTCGGGGATGGCCTCGAGGTGGGCGTATCGGGCCAGGATCGTCGCCGAGGACTTGGCGCCCCAGCCGCTGAGGCCGGGTATCCCGTCGGCCGTGTCACCCACCAGGGCCAGCCAGTCCGGGATCGACTCCGGCCGCACGCCGAACTTTTCCACCACTGCGGCCGTGTCGTAGGTGATCTCCCGTCGGCGATCCACCTGGACGATGCCGGCGACGTCGTCCACCACCTGGGCCAGGTCCTTGTCGGGGGTACACACCAGCACCCTGGCGACGCGCGGGTCGGCGGCGGCCAGGACGGCCGCTGCACCCATCGCGTCGTCGGCCTCGTGCCGGACCATCGCCAGAACCGCGAACCCGGCAGCCTCCAGGGCGGCCTCCAGCAGTGGGAACTGGGCGAACAGTTCCGGTGGCGTGCCTTCGCCGGTCTTGTAGCCGTCGAACAGGTCGTTGCGGAAGGACTCGATCACCTTGTCGGTGGCCACCCCGACGTGGGTGGCGCCCTCCTTCAGGAGCCTCAGCATCGAGCCCAGCACCCCGCGGGTCGCCGCCACCTCGACGCCCTCGGCCGTGACGTGCGACGGCACGGCGAAGTGGTGACGGAAGAGCTCGTAGGTTCCGTCCACCAGGTGGACGTCGAAGCCGACCATGGCGCCTCCAGTCCCCTCGACTACTCCTGGACCAACTCGATCAGCGTTCCGAACGAGCCCTTCGGGTGCACGAACGCCACGGTCGTACCGCGCGACCCGGGACGTGGGGCCTCGTCGATCGCCCTCCCGCCTGCAGCCACGATGGCCGCCAGGGCCTCGCCGCAGTCGTCGACCCGGTATCCCACGTGGTGCATGCCCTCACCCCGACTCTCCAGGAACCTCGTGATGGCCGAATCGGGTCTGGTCCCGGTCGTGAGCTGGATGTAGGACTCGCCTACGCGCAGCAGTGCCTCGTCGACGCCGTCGCGTTCGACGACCTCCCGGTGGTCCACCTCGGCACCGAAGGCCTCGCGGTAGTAGGTGATGGCCGCTTCCAGGTCGTGGACTGCTATGGCGACGTGGTCGATACGGGTCAACAACACGGAAAACCTCCGGGTCTACGGGCGGCGCTGGGCACCAGCGGGTCCCATCGGGCGTGACTGCCCTGTGGAACATCCTGTGGATAAGTGCTGGTGAGGCCGAAAACGCCATCTCGGTGCTCATAGCCCGCTTTGTGTCGCAATAGCAGCGATTTGGGCCCGACTTGTAATGATCTCTTCACTGTCGTAATGTGATTGCAACAGTTGGGAACCACCCCTCCACCCAACTCGGGAACGACCCTCCGGTCTGGCGGGAGCCACCGGAGGGCGTTTCCATGCTTGGACCCGGTATTCCACAGGCGGATCACCCGCCGTCCAGCCGTCGCCGACCCTCCAGGGCCCGACCCAGCGTCAATTCGTCGGCGTACTCAAGGTCTCCGCCCACCGGCAGGCCACTGGCGATCTTCGTGACCTCCACACCCAGTGGAGCCAGCAGACGGGCCAGGTACATCGCCGTGGCCTCGCCCTCGATGTTGGGGTTGGTAGCCAGGATCACCTCGAGCACCCCCTCCGGTTCCAGACGGGCCAGCATCTCCCTCACCCGCAACTGGTCGGGACCGATGCCCTCGATCGGGCTGATCGCCCCTCCCAGCACGTGGTACCGGCCGCGGAACTCACTGGTCCGCTCCACGGCCACGATGTCCCGAGGGTCCTCCACCACGCACAACAGCGAGGAATCCCGACGCTCGTCGCTACACACCCCACAGAGTTCGCCCTCGGCCAGGTTGAAGCACCGGTCACAGAAGCGGACCTTGGCCTTCATCTCGTCGATGGCCGCCGTCAACCGCGTGGTGTCCTCGACCGGGACCTTCATGAGGTGGAAGGCCAGGCGCTGGGCCGACTTGGGTCCGATGCCCGGAAGGCGCCCCAACTCGTCGATCACCTGCTGCACCGCGTCGGCGTACACGTTCGTCGCCCAGTCCGTCGGTCAGGCCGGATCGACCAGCGAGGCGCCGGGAAACGCCTGGGTGAGCTTCTCGACAGCCGAGCCCTCGGACACGTCGGCCTCCACGAGACCATCCAGGTCGACGGACTCCTCGGCCTCCGGGGTGGTGGCCGCCCTGGGAGTGGCCAGTGCGGGGACGTTCCCGTCCACCACCAGCCTCACGGGGACCGGCCCACCGAACCGGTCCGAGAGGACCTGCTCCAGCTCGGACCGCATGTCCTCGCAGCGCCGCATGTGGGGTTCGTTGGGAAGCGCCATGACGGCGGTCCCGTCCTCCACGGAAACGAAGCGCGCCGCGGAGAACCTGGCTCGGGCCTTCCGTCCCAGTCGATCCAGGAGATCGCCGTCCCAGGCCGCGACGAGGTCCTCGATCGTCACGACCGCGGCGGGACCTGTCGGGACCTCCGCTGACAGGCAGGCCGCCGGCACCGGCTCATCGCCGGCACCGCTCTCGACCGCTGTCCCACCGTCGGGTTCCGCAGCAGCAACGGGTGGCGGCTCGACGGTGTTGGCAGCCAGCCTGGCCCGGCCCTCGGCCGCAGGCCCGGCACGACGGGGAGGAGGCGGGGGCGGGGGCGGGCTGGCGCCGCTCCCCGGAGCCATGACGGCAGCGCCCCCAGCCACAGCGGCCTCCAACTTCTCGATCCGCCGGATGAGGGCCTCGAGGACGGCCGGATCCCCGGCCCCTGCCGCCTCTGATGCCGTGAGGCGCACCAGGGCCACCTCCAGGTCCACCCGCGGATCCGGTGACCGTCGCATGTCGATCAGGGCCGTGCCCAGTACCTCCAACGCCCGTGTCGTGATCGCCGGCGTGACCAGCTCGGCGAATCGCTCGGCCCGCTCCCGATCCGCTGCGGCCAACTGGGTCGGTGGCACGCCCATTGCGATGAGGAAGGCATCGCGGAGCGAACCCAGCAGCGCCTCTCCCGTGACCCTCGGTTCGCGGCCACGGGTGATGCCGGCGGCCAGGGCGGCCAGGGCCCGGGCGGTATCCCGCTCGGTGAGGGCAGCCAGCAGTTCGTCGATAGAGGTCTCGTCCTCGGTGATGCCACCTGCCACCACCCGGTCGAGCGCCGACAGGGCATCCCTGGCCGATCCCCTCCCGGCCCGCACGACATGGGAGATCCCGTTCTCGTCCACGTCTAGGGAGGCCTCGGCGATCACATCGCGCACGAGGGACTCGAGTTCGGTTGCCGGCAGCAGGTTCAGCTCCAGGTGCTGCGACCGGCTCCGGATGGTCTCGACCACCTTGTGCGGTTCGGTGGTGGCCAGAACGAAGACGACGTGGTCGGGGGGTTCCTCCAGCGTCTTGAGGAGGGCGTTCTCGGCGCCGGCGGTCAGCATGTGGACCTCGTCCAGGAGGTACACCTTGGTCCGGCCGGGGGTGCCGAGGGCGACCCTCGCCAGGAGGTCGCGCATGTCGTCGACCTTGTTGTTGGACGCCGCATCCAGCTCGTGCAGGTCGAAGGAGGTGCCGGCGTCCATGGAGGTGCAGGACTCGCACTCGGCGCAGGGTTCGCCGTCCACGACAGCCGTGCAGTTCAGGGCCTTGGCCAGCACCCGCGCGGCCGTCGTCTTTCCGGTTCCGCGGGGGCCGCTGAGGAGGTAGGCGTGGAGGACGCGGTCCTCCCTCACGGCGTTCCGGAGGGCTGCGACCACGTGCTCCTGTCCCCGGATCTCCGAGAATCGCCGGGGCCTGAAGCGCCGGTAGAGCGACGTGTACTCCATGGTCTGACCCTACAGCGGCACCACCGGAGAGGCCGCGGGCCCGGAGCCACCGAACGGCGGAGGGAGTGGGATTCGAACCCACGGTGACGGTGAAGCCACACACGCGTTCCAGGCGTGCCGAATCGTCCGCTCTCGCATCCCTCCGGGACCCGGCGCGCGGCCGGGTTCCGGGCGACAACGATACCGAGCCGCAGGATGGGATACGGGCGGCGCGGGTATCGTTCGTGTGCACCCGTTCTCGAGTGTGGCGGTCGGGTCCTGTGCGACCGGGCCCCGTGAATCGGGTCAGGGCCGGAAGGCAGCAGCCCTCAGCGGAACTCCCGGAGTGCCGCAGACCGCCTGGCCGCCACTCTCGAGGACGGGTGCCGCCGAGTCCGGACCTAACGTCACGTGGATGGAGCATCCGGGACCGGCCGTCGGGCCATCTGACGAGGACCACCAGGCCGACCACGACCTGATGGGCGTGGCGTTGGCCGAAGCCGCCCTGGCCGCTGAAGCGGGCGAGGTGCCGGTCGGTGCCGTGGTCGCAGTCGGTGGTCGGATCGTGGCCCGACGGCACAACGAACGTCAGGCCACCGGTGACCCGACGGCCCACGCCGAGGTCCTGGCCCTGCGAGACGCCGCCACGGAACTCGGAACTTGGCGACTCGACGACGCCGTCCTGGTCGTGACCCTCGAGCCCTGCCCGATGTGTGCCGGAGCCGCCTGGGCGTCCCGGATCGGCCGGCTCGTCTGGGGAGCACCCAACCCGGAGGCCGGAGCCGCCGGCTCCCTCTACAACCTGGGTTCCGACCCACGCCTGAACCACGAGTACCCGGCGACCGGCGGCATCCGATTCGGGGACTGCGCCGGGCTTCTCACCTCGTTCTTCGCCCGGCACCGCTGACCGGCGGCCGACCGGTCCGGTTGGCCGCCCGTCGGCACCTCAGTAGCCTCGTCGGCGGAAGGTTGCCAGAGCGGACGAATGGGGCGGCCTCGAAAGCCGTTGTGGCCTCCGGGTCACCGTGGGTTCAAATCCCACACCTTCCGCCACCAGTGGCCGGGTCCCCGACCCGGTCACTGACGCGTTCAGCCCACGTCGACGGGCTCCGAGATGGCCCGCCAGAATCCCAGCCCGTGGTCCCACTCGGCCAGGCTGAGGGTGTCGCGGGCGTCAAACTTGTCAGGGCCCAGGGAGTTGTAGGGCTGTCCCGAGATGGAGAACGATCCGAGCTGGGCGGCCGCCGCGGCGAACGATTCGTTGGTCAGGTCGGGACCCGCCGCGATGGCGATCTGGCGGAACAGCTCGAACAGCCGGCATGAGGCCTGGGTGGCGGACCAGTAGTTGGCCTCGCCCTCCTCCAGGAGCTCCACCGACCGCACCTCCAGGCCGAGGCCCGCCTCGATGATGGCCAGGCAGTCGGCCATGGCCGGGTCCGTCGAGGAGGTGAACGACCGGTTGGTCAGCAGGGTGCCGGCTTCCTCGATGCCCAGCGGAGGGTCGGTCTTCCACCGGTTGGTGGAGTCGCCGTTCAGGATGAGCACGGTGAACTCGTCACCCAGCTGGAACAGGACCTCCTGTGCGTAGGCGGCCTCGCCGATGAAGAACACAGTGGAGACGCCCTCGGCCCGCGCCCGTTCGAGCAGGACCTCCATGTGGGCGAGGGTGGCCGCCTCGTCGCCGGTACTCGGGTTGTAGGTGGCGAGTGCGACGTCGGCTCCCGCCGCCTCGAGGGCCTCTCTGGTGTCGGCGATGGTCGCCTCGTAGTCGCCGTTCGCCCCGTAGAGCATGAAGGTGCCAAGGTCGGCCAGTCGCCCGGTCTCCCGCAGCAGGTTCACGAAGGCCCTGCCACGGCGGCCCAGGCTGATGTCGTCACTGATCCAGGTGGCGGTGATCCGCTCCAGCTGTTCGGGTGTGGGCTTCCCCCCGACCAGAATCGTGTCGTACAGGCCGCCGAAGCACTCGTTGACGCTCTCGGCGCCGGGCCCGGAGAACCCGTTCAGCACGGCGAACACCTGGTGGTCCTCGGCCAGTTCCACGCACACCGCCTCGGCCGTGGCTGCACCCACCGGGAGGAAGGTCCCGTGGACGACCTCGATCATCCGGCCCAGGATGCCGCCGGTGGCGTTGACGTGGGCGACATAGGTGTCAACGGCCGGCCCGTAGTTCGCATACGTGAGGTTGAACCCGTAGGTCGAGTTGAACTTCTCGAAGTCGATCGACGTGAAGCCGACCCTGATTGTCTCCGAGGTGACGCCCCGGAAGGAGTCGGTCAGGAGGATCGGGGCCTCCGTGGTGGTCGTCGTGGTCTCCGGTGGCTCCTCCACAACCGTCGTGGTGGTCTCGGTCGGCTCCTCGGCGGGCGTCGTCGTGGGCGCCGCGGTGACGGTCGTAGGCGCCACGGTGGCGGTGGGCGCCGTGCTGGTGGTCGTGGGCGCTGTCGTCGTGGGCGCCGCGGTGACGGTGGGCGTCGGGGAGCCGTCCGACGTGGGTGATCCACCGCCGCAGCCACCGGCGAGCAGCGCTAGGGCCAGCCCCAGCCCGATGAATCGTCTCATAGATCCCGCCACGTCCAGTTCCTCCGTCCGGGTCCACCGTGGGTCCGATTGTCGCGCCGACGACGGTCGGCGATCAACCCAAGGCCTCCGGTGCCGGGCTGGGCTCCAACCGAGCCAGGAGGGCAGCCACCAGGTGGTCGATCGTCGACTCCGGGGGTGGCGTCAGGGTGAGGCGGCCATCGCTCCAGAGGGTGGCGAACCCCCAGACCAGGGACATCTGCAGGCGCGTCCAGTGGACCCTGGCGTCGGCGTCCAGGCCCAGCATCTCCAGCACCGTTCGGAGTGGGCCGCCGACGCGTTCCACGGCTACCAGCAGGTCGGGATCATCGCCCGGCGGGTGGATGGCGGCGCTGAAGCGCCCCGGCCATGCCATGGCGAACCCCAGGTGTGCCCGGACCACGGCGTCGACAGCGTCGGAACCCGACCGCCCGACGGCGGCTCCGGTCACCACGTCGGCCAGGTCGGCCAGTGACCGGAGGGCCAGCATCCGACGCAGCCCGTCCACGCCGTCGACATGGGCGTAGAGCGACTGCGACCGGATCCCCAGCCGTTCGGCCACCAGCGAGGGCCGTACGCCGTCGACGTTCCCTACCTCGTCCAGGACCTCCAGGGCGGCATCGGCCACTCTGTCCGTGGTCACCCCCCGTCGTGCAGCCATCGCCCCTCCATCGGTTGGCTTGCAAACCTAGTCGAAGTAGAGCAGGCTGGTGTCTGATGTCTGTAGACACAACGGATTCCCTGATGGGCCTCCTCGAGGTGCCAGACGACGCCGACCTGGTCCAGGTCCTGGCCTCCCACGGCTGGGGCGACGGCCTGCCGGTGGTCGCCCCCACCCCCGAACGGGTGGACGAGATGCTCGCGGGCTGCGCCGGCTACGACCCCGACGAGGTCGTAGCCACGCTCCCACCGCGCTTCGGCCAGGCAACCCGCCTGGCCATCGCCGTGAACGCCGTGATGGCCGGCTGCCTGCCGGACCACCTCCCTGTCCTGGTGTCGGCCGTACGGGCCCTCGCCCATCCCGATCTGAACCTTCGGGGGGTCAACGCCACCACGCACTGCGTCGCCCCCCTCCTCGTCGTCCACGGCGACGTGGCCCGCAGCGCCGGCTACCACGGCGGCCTCGGAGCGTTCGGCCCGGGAAGTCGAGCCAACGCCGCCACCGGCCGGGCCCTCCGCCTCGTCCTCCTGCACATCGCCGGTGCCACGCCGGGCGACGGTGACGCCTCCACCCAGGGTGGGCCGGCAAAGTACGGCTTCTGCGTCGCCGAGAACCTGGACGCCTCACCCTGGGCCGGGTACGCGGCCTCGGTCGGGCTGGATGCTCCATCGGCGGTGACCATCCACTGTGGCGAGGCGCCACACAACGTTCACGACATGGAGTCCTCGGACCCCACCGGGATCCTCGACAAGGTGGCCTCGGCAATGGCCACGACCGCCCAGAACAATGCCTGCATCAGCCAGGGCGAGTACCTGGTGGCGCTCTGCCCGGAACACGCCGCCACCTGCGCCGTCGCCGGATGGTCCCGGAGCGACGTGGCGTCCTACCTCTTCCAACGCGCCCGACTGCCCGTCGGCGAGCTGAAGCAGGCCTTCGGACAACGGGCCTGGGCCCCCTGGATGCAGCACCTGCGCGACGACGACACCGCCCCGATGACCGGACGCCCCGACAACATCCGGATCATGGTGGTAGGCGGCGCCGGCAGGCACAGTTCCGTCATCCCCAGTTGGGGAATGACCCGGAGCGTCACCGTCCCCGTCGAGCCCTAGGAGTACCAGTGCACATACACCCCCCCACCGGAGCGACCAGCACGCCGCCGGCCACCCTGGCCCCCACCCCCGCCGTCCTGGCCGGCAGACGGATCGGCATCCTCGACAACTGCAAGCCCAACGCCGACATCCTCCTGACACGGCTGGCCGAACGGCTGGCCGAACGTACGGGTGCCGAGGTGACGCTCGTGGAAACCAAGAACGCCGCCATCCCATGCGAGGACCAGGTACTCGGTCGCCTCGTCGAGGAGGTTGAGCTGGTCCTCACCGGCACGGCCGATTGAGGAAGCTGCACGTCGTGGAGTGTCCACGACACCGTGAAGCTGGAAGGTGCCGGCATCCCCACCGTGCTGGTTGCCACCGGAGAACTCCGTCTCCTCGCCGACCAGACCGCCGCCGACCTGGGTCTGGCAGGCCTCCGGATTGTCTCGGTGGCACACCCGATCGGCGGAGTCGCCGAGGAGGCGATCCTGGCGCGGGCCGACGCCGTGGTCGACGAGGTGCTGGGCCTCCTCACCAGAGCGGCCGGGTGACCGCACGATGAGCATCCAGATCGACCACGCGGGCCGCACCGCCCTGGTGACCGGCGCCGGAGCCGGCATCGGCCGGGAGATCGCCCGTTGGCTGGCCCGGGCCGGCGCAGCGGTGGCAGTCAACGACCTCAGGGCCGAACGGGCCGAGGCGGTGGTCGCCGAGATCAACAACGAGGGAGGCACGGCGATCGCCGTGGCCGCAGACTGCCGGGACGAGGCCGCCGTGGACGCCATGGTGGCCACCGTTGCAGACCGTCTGGGGGCCCTGGACATCGCCGTCAACAACGTCGGGATGCTGCCGGCCGGGCGGCGGCCCCGACCCTTCGTCCGGTACCGGTACGACGACTGGCACGACATCATCGACCAGAACCTCGTGGCGGCCGCCCTCTGTGGTCGGGCCGAAGCCGAGTTGATGGTCGGGAGGGGAGGCGGTTCGATCCTGTTCGTGACCTCCGGTGAGACGACCCGGCCGTCGCCGTACAACGCGGCCTACGCGGCGGCCAAGGCGGCGGTGAACCACCTGGTCACATCCATGGCCGTGGAGCTGGGACCGGCCGGCGTCCGGGTCAACGCCATGGCACCGGGAACGACGATGACCGAGACGGTGGCAGCTGCGTTCACGGAGGAACGCATGGCGGCGATCGTCGAGGCCACACCCCTCCGTCGCATGGTCGAGCATGACGAGCTGGCCCGCCTGGCGGTGTTCCTGACCAGCGACCTGGCCCGCTGCATCACCGGACAACTCGTGCTGGCCGACGCAGGGGCGTTCCTGTCCCGGAGCCGACCGGCCAACGACGAGGGCCTGATCTCCCCCATCCGGTAGCGGCCCTCCGACTGATCGGGCGGACCGACCCGACCCGACCCGTGACCGGACCTCCAGTAGTCGCCGAGGGAGCGCCTAAAGGCCGATCTGGTGGTGGGGCGGGATCTCGAAGCGCCCAATGGCATCGGCCCGATCGTGAAGCAACCCGATGGTGTCATCCAGGTCCCGACCGATGATGTACTGCCGCCGGGCGGTGCACTCGACCACGAAGCGACCCAGGTCGTCCAGGTCGGCGACCGTTACGTTCCGCCCGGCCTGCTCCAGGCGGTCCTTCATCTCGGCGAAGGACATGCTCTTGCGGCCGGTTCCCCCGCGGACCCGCTCCAGGTCGGCCGGACGGTTCCGCTGGGATGTGAACAGCCCGGTGTCCATCAATCCCCCGGACGGGTAGAACACCGACGCTCCCATGGACTCGGACTCGGCCCGGAGCTGGTGGTCCAGCGTCTCTGTCATGCAGCTCACCGCCGCCTTGCTGGAGGCATACAGGCCTGCCGACGGCACCGGTGCGAAACCACCGTCACCCGAGGACGTGTTGATGACGTGTCCCGGCTGACCGGATTCCAGCATCCGGGGAACGAAGGCCATGATCCCGTTGGCCACGCCGAACACGTTGACCCCGAAACACCACCTCCAGTCGTTGGGCTCGTGGGTCCAGATCCGGCCACCTCCACCGGAACCCACCCCGGCGTTGTTGTAGAGCAGGTTGCACCGCCCGTGCACCGTGAAGACCTGGTCGGCCAGCGAGTCCACCGAACGATCGTCTGAGACGTCCGCCAGGATCCCGGAGATCCGGCCCGGGTAGGAAGCCGACAGCGCGGCCACCGTCGTATCCAGGACGTCCTGTTCGATGTCGGCCACCACGACCGTGGCGTCGGCCTCCAGCAGGGCGCGGACGATCCCACGACCGATGCCGTTGGCCCCGCCGGTCACGACCGCAACCGACCCGGCGACCTCCATGGACGCCGCCATCAGGCCACCACCTCCTGGGTCTGGTTCTGCGGCGCCATGCCGGGGCAGCCCTTGCCCCTCTCCGGGATATCGGAGTACGCGATGCCACCGGCCACATGGGCCTTCGTCGGACAGAACTGCTCGGCCAGGGGTCGCAGCTTCGCGACGTCGAACTTGTAGAGCCTGGCTGCGTTGGTCGTGAGCAGCGTGGTGGCCTCGTCCTCGGTCAACTGTCCGAAGGTGAGCCTCAGGTGCTCGTCGGTATGCGGGTGGGATCCCTCGACGTGCGGGTAGTCCGAGCCCCACATGACGTTCCCGACGCCGATCTGCCTCACCACCTCGGTCTCGGTGGGGCGTAGGAAGCTGGCGCCGACATGGCACTGGCGCTGCCAGTACTCCGATGGCCGTAACGACATCTGGGCCACGGCGATGCCGCCGAAGATCGCCTCGGAGCCGTACGTCGAGTACTTCATCCGCTCGTAGAACGAGTCCAGCTTCTCGAGGGTGTCGGGCACCCAGGCGGTGCCGCTCTCGGTGTTCACCCACTGGAGGTCGGGGTGGCGCTCGAACACACCGGAGAACATGAGGTGCCACAGGGCCCGCTGGCTCCACCACGAGACCTCCAGCATGAACATCGCCAGCGATGCCGGGAAGTGGTTTCCGAAGTTCGGAGTGGCACCACCCGAATGGTGGTTCAGCGGCATCCCACATGCTTCGGCGGCCGCCCAGATGGGTCGGTAGGAGGCCGAGTAGAGGGGCTCGAACGGTGAGTCGGGTGGAGCGCCGGGAACCAGGATCCCGCCACGCAGCCCGTTCTCGGCTGCCCACTCGATCTCGGCCACCGATGCCTCGACGTTGCCCAGGAAGATCTGTGCGATACCAGCCCTGCGCTCGGGCGCCTCGGATACGAAGTCCAGGAGCCAGCGATTGTGGGCCCGGAGGCCGGCCCATCTGCGGACCATGTCGTCGCTGTAGGGAGGAGCCTCGAACTGGCTGGCGGCCGCTGGGGCGAACGGCGGCTGGGTGTTGGGGAAGAGCACCGCGGCCACGACACCGTCAGCCTCCTGTTCCCGGAGGCGACGCTCGCTGGACCAATTGCGGTCGCCGTCCACCTCGGGGTCGCCGTCCACGCCGACGTTCAGCGGCGACCGGTCGGAGTCCTTGAAGACCTCGGCGGTCCGTCGTTCGGCCTCCTTTACCGACTCCGCCCACTCGTCGAAGTCCTCGTGGTACTTCTTCTCCAGGTAGGCCTTGTAGTCGTGCAGCGCCGCACCACAGTGGGTGTCGGCCGAGATGACGACGTGTCGTTCGCTCATCGTGTTTTCACTCCCAGGTGGTCGGGTCGGCAGTCGGTGCCGGGCTCAGGCGTACTGCATCTCGCAGCCGTACTCGTCCAACCACCAGCGGGCGGTGCGGGTGGCGTCGGGTGGCGTGCGTATATCCAGCGACTGGCCCAGGTCTTCGGGCGTGGGACCGATCCGGTCGGCCACGGCCTGTAGCGCGGCCTCGTCCAGGTCGTAGCAGTCGATGGCATTGAGGCCAAGCAGGCGGCGGGTGTCCTCAACGGTGGCGTCCGCGAAGTCGTTCTTCAGGCGGGCCCGGGTGTTGGGCCACGACCCCTCCGGGTGCGGGTAGTCGGTGCCCCACATGAGGGCGTCGATTCCGTTGATGTGCCGGCGACGGACCTCCTCCCTGGACATGGTCGATGCGCCGATGAACACGTTGGTCCCGAAGTACTCGGACGGCAGGCGGGAGATGAGGCCCTTCATGCGCGAGCCCATCTTCTTGACCTTGAAGCTGGCACCGAAGTTGACGTCGGCCTTCCACAGGAGGTCGCCGATCCAGTACGACCCGCATTCCACAACGGCATAGCGCAGGTTCGGGTACCTGTCGAACTTGCCGGAGAACAGGAGCTGCCAGAGGATCCGGTGGGTCCAGAAGGGCACCTCGTTGATGTAGATGGCCACGTTCTCTCCGTAGGAACTGAAGTCGGCCTCACCGGAATGGGTATGGACCACCAGGCCCGTCTCGGCACACGCCGCCCAGAAGCGGTCGTAGTGGTCGGACCCGTAGGCCGGAAAGTCGTGCCACATGGTCGGCACCATGACCCCCTTGATGCCGGGCCGACCGGCCAGCGACTCGACCTCCTTCACGGCCTCGTCTACGTCGTGGACGACAGGGATGAGGGCCACGCCGGCGCGCCGTACGGGGTCGGTGGCGCAGAACTCCTCCAGCCACCGGTTGTGGGCACGGGCCCCGCCGAATGCCAGCCGGGGATCGGTGATCTGGCCTGCTGCCAGACCGGCGCCGAACGGCGGGGACTCCTGGCCGGTCACGGCGTCGCCGTCGGCGAAGATGATCTCGCCGGCCACGCCGTCGGCGTCCAGCACCGGATCGCGGACCTCGGGGTCGTAGGCGCCCTGGAGGCCCCATTCGTTCTCGCCCTCCCACTCGGCGATGAACTCGGCGTTGAGTTCCTCGGCGATCCGCCGGTGCTCGTGGCGCTCGGCGACGTAGGCGTCGAACTCCTCGTGCAGCGAGGACTCCAGGTACGGCCGGTACTCCTCGCACTGCAGACCGGCGTGGGTGTCCGACGAGACGACTATGTACGGTTCGCTCCCGGTGCTGACCTCTCGCTCCACGGTGTGCCTCTCCTGATGGGGCGCTGCTCTCTTGGACAGCGTCACAGACTTCGTTGTACACTGTCGCAGAGAAAGGGCCCGACCGCAACCCGGAACCCAGAGGCCACATGGACGACACCCGACCCAGGACCAACCGCCAAGCCGGCCTCGAACCGGCCGAGGTACTCGACCGGGCCATCGCCCTCGTCGAGGTCGAGGGTGCCGATGCGCTGACCATGCGCCGACTGGCCTCCGAACTGGGCGTGGCCACCACGTCGATCTACTGGCACGTCGGCAACCGGGAACAACTGGTAACGGCCATGGTCCGGCGCCACGGAGAACGCCTGGCCGAAGCCCCGATCCTGGGCGACACGGCACGGGATCGGGTACTCGCCGTCGCACGCCTCATCTGGGAGGGCGCCCTGGCGGATCGGGAGATCACCCGGCTGGCCGCCGCCCACGGACTGTCGTCGCTCCATGCCCAGCACCTGGAGCTGGCAATGGCCAGGGAACTCCAGGAGGCCGGCGTGGTCGGCGAAAGCGCCCGCGACGCCCTCCGTGCCATCACCGCCTGTGTCGGCGGCTTCATCGTGGCCGCGCTGCTCGACGATGCCCTCCCGACCGACCACCGTCGAACCTCGGTGCTGGCCCACCTGGAGGACCCGGGCCTGGACCCCGCCACCCGCTCGGCCCTGGCCACGAACAGCCACCTGCCTTCGTTGTTCGCTACGACGCTGCGGGCCGTGGTGGACTCCATCGTTCCCGCCGACCTCTCGGCCAACGCCTACCTGTAGGGCTGGTCGCCGACCGGCCTCAGCCGTCGTAGCGGTAGGCCGTCGCCTTCGGCTTCACCGGGCGGGCGAACCAAAGCGGCCGGCGTAGGCCGTCAGGCCCGGGACCCGGTCGGGCCTTGGCCAGCCACTCCTCGAAGACCCGGTGCGACGCCGCCGTGTCGACCACCACGTCGCCGTACGAATCGCCGGGCTCAGCCGGCGAGACCGTCACCCGCTGCAACCAGCAGTGCATGCCGCTGACCGGGTCTGGCTGCACGGGGAAGGTGAGGTTCTGGTGCACCCCGGTGTCGGTCCACCAGATCAGCCCGGTGTCCGGATCGTCGCTCTGGTAGGCCTCCACGCCCTGCTCCCGCTGGAGCTTCCATCGACCGTCCTCGTCCTGTTCGATCGAGGCCTTTCCGGCCCCCCACGACCTCGCCTTGTCGTCCTCGAGGCGCCACCGCCCCATGTGATGGCTGGCCGCGACCACGCCGGGGCGGATGCCCTCCGTACGCCACGCCTGGATCACGAAGTGGCCGATGCGGGTGGTGATCCGGACCAGGCCGTTCTCCTCGATGCCCAGCTCCTCCGCATCGCCGGGGTGCAGCCAGAGCGGGTGGCGGTGGCTGATCTCGTTCAGCCACTGGCTGTTGGCCGACCGGGTGTGGATCAGGGTCGGGATGCGGAAGGTGGGTACCAGGATCCGCTCGCCGGCCGACATGTCCAGGTCCTCCCAGTGCACCTGGCTCCTGATGAACGTCGGCATGGAGTACTCGGGCCAACCCCAGTCGCGGATCGTCTCCGAGAAGAACTCCAGCTTCCGCGAAGGCGTCGGAAACCCGAACTTCGGCTCACCATCGATGTCCACGGCCGGCGAGCCGTCGCCGATGAACGGCATGTGCCCCGTGATCTCCTCCAGCGAGCTGTGCGAACCGGCTGTACCAGCCCGGCGCCAGACGCCATCGGCGTCTCGTTCGGCCCCTCTAAGGTCGGCTGCCGGCACGTCGCGTTCGTAGACCTGCGTCTGGTCGCCGGGCAGGGAGAACGAGCCCTTCCGCCGCATGTACTCCAACGGGGTGACGCCCTCGGCCTCGGCTGCCTCTGGAAGGCCGGGAACCGAACCCTCGAACAGCATCGAGTAGTACTCGTCGAGGGTGAGCGGCGTGCCCGGATTCTGGATGCTCTCGAACTGTGGACGGATGCCCAGGGAGCCGTCCGGGTCGATGCGCCAGGAGAGGTCGATGAAGAACTCCTGCTCCTCCCAGACCTCGCCCGGGTTGGCCTCGTGCGTGCGCTCGATGGTTTCGCCCTCCAGCTCCCGATGGCGTCGGGCGACGGGCTGGCGGAAGCCGATCCAGCGGCCGTTGTGGGTCTCGAAGCTGGCAACGTCGTGGCGCTCCGACGCGATTCCCATCGGCAGCACGTAGTCGGCGAACCAGGCCGACTCGTTCCAGGTTGGGGTGAGCGCCACATGGCATCCGATCCTGTCGGTGTCGCGCAGCACCTCCATCCATGTGAAGCCGTCCGGGTTCGTCCAGAGCGGGTTGTAGACCCGGGTGAAGTAGGTGTCCAGGTAGCCACGCCCGGACTTCAGGAAGTGCGGCAGCAGGATCGACATCTCGTGGTGGCTGAGCGGATACTCGATCGGCCACTGCATCTCGTTCCACCGACCCTGGGGCTCGGGATGGATCGGGGTGATGGGAATGAACTTGTTCCAGCCGTTGGCGTTGGTGCCACCCACGGTGCCAACCGACCCGGTCAGCACCGTCAGGAACTGCAGGCAGCGGGCCACCATCCAGCCGCCCTCGTTGCCAGCCGAGGATGCCCTCCAGGTGTGGGAGGCGAACCCTCCCAGGCCTTCCCCGATGATGCGGGCGACGGTCCGTAGGCGGTCCTCGTCGATTCCACAGGTCCGGGCGGCGGCCTCCGGCGTGTACTCGTCGTAGAGCTCCAGCAGGGCCGGTCCCACGTTGGCGAACACCGGCTCAAGGTCCGGCCTCGACTCGCGCAGGAAGGTCGCCCAGTTCACCCACCGCTCGAAGAAGGCCGCGTCCCAGGTTCCGTCGAGGATCAGCAACCGGGCGATGGCAAGCAGCAGGAACGCCTCGGTGCCGGGCCATGCCGAGAACCAGTGGTCGGCCTTGGACGCCGTGTTGGACAGCCTGGGATCGATGCAGATGACCGTGGCGCCGTTCTGCTGGCCCTCGATGATCCGCTGGGCGTGCGGGTTGAAGTAGTGGCCGGCCTCCAGGTGCGCCGAGATGAGGAAGATGACCTTGGCGTTGGCGAAGTCGGCTGAGGGGCGGTCGAAGCCCATCCACGAGGCGTAGCCCACCCGGGCGCCGCTGGAGCAGATGTTGGTGTGGCTGTTGTGGCCGTCGATGCCCCAGGAGTGGAGGACCCGCTCCATGTAGGTGTCGTCGCCCATCCGACCCACGTGGTACATGACCTCGTGGTGGCGTTCCTCCCGGAAGGCGTTACCGATGCGGGTGCCGATCTCGTCCAGGGCCTGGTCCCAGGTGATGCGCTCCCAGAGTCCCTCGCCTCGCTCTCCAACCCGCTTCATCGGGTGCAGGATCCGCTCGGGGTCCTCCACCTGGTTGATGGTGGCCGGGCCCTTGGCGCAGTTGCGGCCCCGACTGGCCGGATGCACCGGGTTTCCCTCGAATTTGGTGATCCGCCCGGTCTCCTTGTCAACCCATGCCAGCAGGCCGCAGTTGGCCTCGCAGTTGAAGCAGGTGGTGGGCACCAGTCGGTGTGCCCTACGGACATGGTCGGGCCATGCCGTCGGGTCGAGCGACTCGACGTGGTCCCAGGTCTCCTCGGGCGGGTAGGCGGACAGGCCCTCGGCACCCCTACCGGGTGGTGCTGCGTCCAATGCCATCGTGGGTCTCCGGTTCCGTAGCTACGAGAGGGGGACCGACTGGCCGGCCCTCACGTAGGCGTCCTCGTATGCGAACAGGCCGAACAGGACAAAGGGTGCGGCCACGGCTGGCAGCAACGGGTCATCGGCCCCGGTGGCGATCGACGCGGTGACAAGCACCAGCGGCATTGCCATGCCGTTCAGGCGCCACTGTCGGAACGACCTCCGCTGGCCTCCCCGGGTCATCTCGGCCAGGGCCATGGTCACGTGTCGCGAGTGCTCACCCCGGAACTCCAGGCCGACCAGGAGGCCGTTGGCGACCAGGCCCACCAGGAACGTCCACTGGATGGCGGCGGTCCCCGGTACCTCCATCACGAGGTCCAGCAACGAGTAGGCGGCTCCGCCGGCGACGACGGCCTGGGCCAGGAGGATCGGCAGGAGGAGGGGTTCCTGCCAGAGATCGCGGCCTTCGCACTGCCCGAACAGGAAGGCGGTGTACCCGGCGGTGGCCAGCGCCAGCAGCACGGTGGGAACGACCAGCAGGGGGAGGAGGCCGTCGGCGTCGACCAGACCGACCACCCACCAGATGGCCAGACAGACGGCAAAGCCGCCCAGGACGTATGCGCCCTTCACCAGCCACGACGTCCGATTGCCCCGTGTCAGCAGGTACATGAAGCGCTTCGGCTGCTTCAGGTCTGCGACCAGCAGGAAGCCGGTGAGCGCCAGGAACACGCCGGCCAGCATCGGGGGCACGATGCCCACGGCTGACCGGGCGTCACCGTGGCCGAGCAGGACCAGCAGGGAGGCGACCAGCATCACGCCGGCGGCCACGGCCTTGGTGACCAGGTATCCCGAGACCATCGAACCCCATGCCGCCGGGTGCTGGGTCGTGTACACGGTCCGCGCCATGGCGGCACCGTCCTCCCGGGCGGGGGAGGCGGTGAGCGCCACCGGCGTGGGGGTGGGATGACCGGGGGTGGTGTCGGCCCAGATCATCCCGTCGTCGGCGATGGCCGATGCGAGGGGATCCAGCGAGGATGGGCTGGCGCCCTTGTAGACGACCTTCGGGTTGGTGCCCTGTTCCGGGGCGCGAACCGTGCCACCCGAGGCGAGGAGCATCGAGATCTCGGACGCCGGATCGTCCAGGTCGCCGACCCGTATGGCCTGCGTGGGACAGACGACCACGCAGGAGGGCTCCAGGCCATCCTCGATCCTGTGGTTGCAGAAGTTGCACTTGTGCGCCGTACCGGTCTGCGGGTTGAGGTAGATGGCGTCGTACGGGCAGGCGTTCATGCAGGCCTTGCACCCGATGCAGTTGCCGTCGTCGAAGTCGACCACGCCGTTGTCGGCCCGGAACAGCGCCGAGGTCGGGCAGATGTCCATGCACGGCGCGTCGTCGCAGTGGTTGCACCGCATGACCGAGAAGTGGCGCTCGCTGTCCGGATGCGTACCGGTCTCCACGTACTTCAGCCAGGTGCGGTTCACCCCCAGCGGTACGTCGTGCTCGCTCTTGCAGGCCACGGTGCAGGCGTGGCAACCGATGCAGCTGCCGGAATCAAGTACGAATCCGAGGCGGGTCATGGTGGGAAGGCTTCCGGTCCGGTCGATCCGCCGGTCAGGCGGAGACCGTGGCCATCTGTCGAATGCCTGCGCACAACAGGACGACCATCCGGTCGAAGCTGTCGTCCAGGTCGAGTGCGAAGGGGTGGCCGTCTCCGGCCTCCAGGTGGGCGAAGCCGTGGAACGCACTCCGCAGGGTCCTGGCGGCGTGGATCCGTTCGTCGTCGTCCAACCCGTAGCCGGCCAGCGCCTGGCCCAGCATCTGGACGACCCGTTCGACCGCATCGGTCAGCTCTACGTCCGATGAGCAGGGATAGCGGTCGGTAGCCGCGTACAGGCCCGGATGTTCGGCGACCATTGCCCGCCAGGCACCGCCCATGGCCCGGACGGCGTCGTCGCTCGCCAGCCCCACGGCGGCCTCGCCCAGACGGCTGGCGAGGATCTCGCGACCCCGCAGGCCCAGTGCCCGGATGAGGGCGTCGTAGTTGTCGACGTGGCGGTACAGGGCAGGCTGTCGTACACCCAGGCGTTCGGCCACCCTTGTCAGGGTGACTGCGTCCAGCCCATCCGCATCGGCCAGTTCGGCAGCACAGTCCACCACCTGACCGGTGTCCAGGGTTCGTCGGCTCATGCCCGGATCCTAGTGTTATAGACCCTCACGGTCCAGTTATGGATACTGGTGTTTTCGTGAACCATCGCTCCATTCGCATCCGAAGTGGTCACCAGACCACCAGGACCGCACCGGCAGCCACCAGGACCGCCCCCCAGAAGGCTCGTGGGCCCAGGGCCTCGCGGGCGATGAGCACGCCCAGCACCACCGAGACCTGCCGCAGGCCGGCCACCTGGCCTGCCTGGGCCTGCTGGAAGGCCAGTAGCACGAGGGTATAGGCGCCGCCCTGGCCGACTCCGACCACCGCTGAGACCCCCAGCACGGGCCGGAGTCGACCCCATCCGGGCCGACGTACCAACAGCACCGTCGTGGAGCTCAGGATCATGGTCACGGACAGGTATCCGAGCACTCCGGTGAGGTCGACAGCGCTGGCGTCGATGAGCGAATAGCTGACCGTGCAGAGGCCGGTGCCCACCGCCAGGACCACGGCCCGGCGCTCCCGGAGTCGGCTTCCCAGCCCGGCCAGGACCACGAGGCCGACGAGAAGCACGACCAGGCCGACCACGGTGGCGACCGACGGTCGCTCGTCCAGCAGCAGCCAACCACCCAGGCCCACCAGCAGCGGAGCGGTCCCCCGGGCGATCGGGTAGACCACGCCCAGGCTGCCCTCCCGGTAGCCGGTGCCCAGCAGGGTCAGGTACGCACTATGGGCCACCGCCGAGGCCAGCACAGCCCCGACCACCTCGATCGGTGGATCCACGACCGCCGCCGGCAGCAGGACGATACCGACGGCCAGGTAGGCGAGGGCGATGACGACCTCGGGGTCGGCGGTCCGGTGCAGGCGGGCATTCCAGCCGGCGTGCAGGACCGTCGATGCCAGTACCAGGAAGACCGCAGACGTCGGCACGGGGAGCCGGTGGGATCAGGCGGTGGCGAGGGCCTGCAGCCCTGCGATCACTGCCACGTTGAGTATGTCGTCGGTCGAACAGCCCCTCGACAGGTCATGCAGCACGCCGTCCAGCCCTTGGAGCAACGGGCCGAACGCCCGGGCACCACCCAGCCTCTCGGCCACCTTGTAGGCGATGTTTCCGCTGTCCAGGTCGGGAAAGACGAAGACGTTGGCCGATCCGGCCACCGGTGATCCCGGCGCCTTGGCATCAGCCACCTCAGCCACCCATGCGGCGTCGAACTGCAACTCGCCGTCGACGGCGAAGCCCGGCGCCCGTTCGCCAACGAGGACAGTGGCCCTTCGCACCTTGTCGACCCGCTCATGCTCTGCGCTGCCCTTCGTGGAGAAAGAGAGCATGGCGATCCGCGGCTCGGAGTCGACCAGGGCAGCGAACGTCCGGGCCGTGGAGATGGCGATCGACGCCATCTGGTCGGCATCGGGGTCGGGCACCACGCCACAGTCGCCGAAGGCCACCGGTCGGCCGTCAGGCATGACCAGCATGAAGCAGCTGGAGACCAGGTCGGTTCCGGGCGCCGTCCCCAGCACCCTCAACCCGGCCCGTAGGACGTCCGCGCTCGGACGTGTCGCCCCGGCCACGGCGGCATCGGCCTCACCGGCGCGGACCAGCACGACAGCAGCGACCACCGGATCATCGGGGTCCAGGCCCCGGGCCTCCGCATGGGCGGCGGCATCGGCCACGGCTCCAACCGATCGGTCCAGCACGGGGTCGATCGGGACGGCGAGGCCCTCGGCGGCCAGGCGGGTTGCCGCCATGTCAGCTCGGGGGTCGCCTAGGTCGGCCAGCACCACCCGCGCCGGATCCGTCGCCGCCCGGGCATGCCAGTCAGCCAGCACGCCCGATCGGGAGCGTCCATTCACCCGCGGTCCTCCCGTTCGTGTGCCAGGAGGTTCAGCCCCTGCCCCGCCAGGGGATAAGGCGACGTTCCAGGAACCTCATGATGAGGTCCATGGCCACGCCGATGACTCCGATGATGATGATCGACACCACAACGATGTCCATCCTGAAGAACTTCGAGGCCGCGAAGATCATGGCGCCCAGACCAGTCGTCGTGCCCGTCAACTCTGCGGCCACCAGGGTCCCCCAGCAGACGCCTAGTGCCACGCGCATGCCGGTGAAGATGTCAGGCAGGGCGTTCGGGAGGATCACGTAACGCAGGATCTGCCACCTGTTGGCGCCCAACGAATAGGCCGCGTGGACCTTGGAGCGCTGGACGCCCAGTACACCGGCCCGGGCGGCGATGACCATGATCCAGACGGCGGCGAAGAACAGCAGGTTGACCTTCGAACCCTCGCCGATGCCGAACCACACGATGAACAGCGGTAGCAGGGCCAGCGGCGGTACCGGGCGGAGTAGTTCCACAATCGGGTCGAAGATCCCCCGGAGGCGGTTCGACAGGCCCATGGCGAAACCGACCGGTACGCCTACCACCACGCCGTAGAGCAGGCCCTTCAGCACCCTCCAGAGGCTGGCCCACGTGTGGTCCCACAGCCCGACACGCCGGTAGCCCCTGTCGACCAACTCGACCAGGGCATCCCAGGTCTGGCGGAGCGACGGAAAGGTGCGGTCGTTGACCATCGGTTCAGAGCCCTGCTTGATGAACCACCAGATGCCGACGAGCCCCAGGAGCGAAACCACACTCCATCCCGGCGATCCCTTGACCTCGGCGGCATCGCCGAAGGTGACCGTCTTGCGGGTGTCGGAGCCCCTGCCTCCGCCCCGGAGCTTCTCGTGCAGGCTCACGGCGTGCCCCCCTCGTGGCCCATGATCTGTTCCTCCATCTCCCAGATGAGGGACAGCAGTTCCTCACGCTTCTGGATGAACTCGGGTGAGGCCTTCATCTCGCGCGGGTCGACGTGGAGGCCCTGCTGGGCGAACGGCAGCTCGTACTCGCGCTCGATCCGGCCCGGGCGGGGTGCCATCACGAACAGCCGGTCGCCCAGGTAGAGAGCCTCCTCCACGCTGTGGGTGACCAGCACGATCGTCTTGCCAGTCTCCTGCCAGAGTTTCAGGATGAGACCCTGCATCTTCTCCCGAGTGAGGGCGTCCAGGGCTCCCAGGGGCTCGTCCATGAGGATGACCTCGGGATCGTTGGCCAGACAGCGCGCCAGGGCCACACGCTGCTGCATACCGCCCGACAGCTCGTACACCGCCTTGTCGCCGAATCCCTGCAGGCCGACCGTGGACAGCAGGTCCTGGACGAGGTCATGGGTCTCCGACTTCCCCTTCCGATTCATGCGGGGCCCGAAGGCCACGTTCTGGGCGACCGTCTGCCACTCGAAGAGGGCGCCCTGCTGGAAGACCATGCCCCGCTCCTGGCCCGGCCCCGTGATGGGATCACCTCCCAGGGTGACCGATCCGGACGTCGGCGCCAGGAAGCCTGCGACGATGTTGAGCAGGGTCGTCTTGCCACACCCCGAGGGCCCGAGCAGCGTCAGCAGGCGACCGGCCTCCAGGTCGAACGAGACCTCGTGCAGGGCCTGGACCGAGCCGCCCTTCGGAAGCTCATAGACCATGCCCAGCCCGTCTACCGACAGATCCTTCATCTGTTTGCTCCCCCTACCACGCCGTTCGCCGGGCGCAGCCTCGCAGATCGTAGAACGGTGTCCGGTGGGCGCCCGTATTTCACCCGTTCGCGGCCAGCCAACCGTCAACCCGATCTGCAATGCGGTCCACCCTGCCGACCAGGTCGTCGATAACCATCCGGTCGGCGATCAGCGGCGGTGAGATGGTCAGCCCGGTGTAGCCGCGGTCGTCCGGACGGATGGTGATCCGCTCCTCGCGCACGAACCGGCCCAGCACACCGCCCTGCAGGGCCGCCTCCTGGGTGGCGCTCAGGTCGCGGTCGACCGCCGAGTCGGCGCACAGGTCCACGGCGTAGAAGTAGCCGGTCCCCCGCACCTCCCGGATACTCGGGTGGGCGTCGCCCATGGTCCGGAGCTGGTCGGCGAAGTAGGACTCGTTGTCCAGCACGTGCCCCATGAGGCCCTCGTCACGCATGGCGGTCATGTTGGCCACGGCCACCGCTGTGGCCACCGGGTGGCCGCCGAACGTCGAGCCATGTACATAGGAGCCCATCGCGGAGTCGAACAGTTCGGTTACCAACTGGCCGCGGATTACCACTCCGCCGAGGGGCTGGTACGCCGATGTCACCCCCTTGGCGAAGGTGATCATGTCCGGCACGACGCCGGTGCGCTCGCTGGCGAACCAGTGGCCGAAACGCCCGAACGAGCAGATGACCTCGTCGGCCACCAGCAGCACGCCGTGCTCGTCACAGATCCGGCGGAGCTCCTGCCAGTAGCCGTCCTGCGGCACCAGGGCACCACCACCGTTCTGGATGGGCTCGGCGATGACCATGGACACCGTCTCGGGGCCCTCGGACAGGATCATCTCCTCGATGGCCTGCACGCAGGACAGGTCAGCGGCGGCGGTGCCGGCCGGTGAGGTGCACTGGCGTGTGTTGGGCACGTGGCGGGTTCCATCCCAGAGCATCGGCAGGTACGGAGCCCGGAACTTCGGGATGCCGGTGACGGAGAGCGCCCCCAGCGTGGTGCCGTGATAGGACCAGTTGCGGGAGATGACCTTGTACCGGCCCTCGTCGCCGCGGGCCACGTGGTAGTTGCGGGCGAACTTGATGGCCGACTCGACCGCTTCGGAGCCGGAACTCACGAAGAACGTCTCGCTCAGGTCCCCGGGGGCGAAGCCGGCGATCATGGCCGCGGCCTCGATGGCCGGTGGGTGGGCGAAACCCCAGTTGGTGGCGAAGGCCAGCGTCTCCATCTGGCTGGCGGCGACGGCGGCCAGGTCGGAACGACCGTGCCCGATGTTCACGCAGAACAGGCCAGCGAGGCCGTCCAGGTACTCGTTTCCGTCGCTGTCGTAGAGGTAGCAGCCCTCACCGCGAACGATGATCGGCAGGGCATCGGTATGCCAGGCCCCCTTCTTCGTGAAGTGGGGAACGAGGTGCTGCTGGGCCAGTTCCCTGGACGTGCTCATGTCTTCTCCGTGTGGATGCTCATGGGTTACCACGACGTATTGGGTCGTACACTCCTGCGGACCGTCAGCCGGGTGACCGGCGTCACTTAAGTTAGAGTCTGTAACCTAATCACAAAGGCGTCTAACGACAAGGGGTTCACCCCTTCCCGGACCTGTCAGCGCCTCCGACGACCACACCAGGGGCGCTTCATACATGGCAAAGCAGATCCCCGAGCGGGCGCAGGTCGTGATCATCGGTGGCGGCATCGTGGGCGCCAGCGTCGCCTACCACCTCGCCGAACTGGGCTGGTCAGACGTCGTCCTTCTGGAGCGCCACACACTGACCAGCGGTACAACTTGGCACGCCGCCGGCTTGGTTGGCTGCCTACGAGCCACGCACAACATGACCCGCCTGGCCGCCTACTCAGCCGAGCTCTACGAGTCGCTGGAACTCGACATGGGTCATGCCACCGGGTTCCGCAGGGTCGGATCACTCAGCGTGGCCGACAACCCGGAGCGCATGGAGGAGCTGGTTCGGGGTGCCAGCATGGCCAACGCCTTCGACGTGGACGTCGAGGTCATCACCGCCGAAGACCTCTGTGGGCGATACCCGCTGCTCAACCCCGAAGGCATCGTCGGTGGCGTTTGGCTGCCCGGCGACGGTCAGGCCTCGCCGGTCGACACCACCATGGCCCTGGCCGCCGTGGCCAAGGAGAACGGCGTCCGGATCCTCGAGGGCGTCTCGGTGGAACGCATCCGCACGGCCGATGGTCGGGCCATTGGCGTAGACACCGACCAGGGCCCGATCGACGCCGAACACGTCGTCACCGCAGCCGGCATGTGGTCACACCAACTGGGCCGCGACATCGGGGTCAACATCCCGCTACACGCCTGTGAGCATTTCTACCTTGTCACCGAACCGATCCCGGACCTCCCGTCGGGCCTGCCGGTTCTACGCGACACCGACAACTGCATCTACGTGAAGGAGGAGGCCGACCGCCTGATGGTCGGCGCCTTCGAACCCGTGGCGAAGCCGTTCGGCATGGAAGGCCTACCCACCGATCGGCCATTCATGCAGCTCGACGAGGACTGGGAGCACCTGGCCCCGGTCTACGAGGCGGCGTGCGAACGCATCCCTGCCCTCAGTGACGTGGGCATCCGCCTGTTCTTCAACGGACCCGAGTCGTTCACCCCAGACGACCGTTACCTTCTGGGCGAGACACCGGAGATACGGAACCACTGGGTGGCCACCGGCTTCAACTCGATCGGCATGCAGTCGGCAGGAGGCGCCGGCAAGGTGCTCGCCGAGTGGATCGTCAACGGGCGGCCCCCCATGGACCTGTGGGACGTAGACGTTCGCCGCATGCAGCCCTTCCAGACCAACCGCCGCTACCTGCACGACCGATCGGTCGAGGCCCTCGGCCTGCTCTACGCCCTGCACTGGCCGTTCCGCCAGGTCGAGACGGCCCGGGGTGTGAGGCGCTCACCGGTCCACGACCGCCTGGTGGACCTGGGTGCCTGCCTCGGCGAGGGTGGCGGCTGGGAACGACCCAACTGGTACGCGCCGGAAGGAGTCAAGCCGGTCTACGAGTACACCTACGGCCGTCAGAACTGGTTCAAGCACTCGGCTGCCGAGCACCGGGCCTGCCGGGAGGGCGCCGCCTACTTCGACCAGACGTCGCTGGCCAAGCTGCTCGTCCAAGGTCCGGATGCGTGCGCTGTGCTGAACCGGATCTCGTCGGCCGACGTCGACGTGGAGCCCGGAACGTCCGTGTACACCACCTGGCTGAACGACCGCGGTGGCATCGAGGCCGACCTGACCGTGAACCGCCTCGACGAGGAGCGGTTCCTGGTGGTGACCGCCTTCTCCACACAGGTTAAGGACGCAGACTGGATCGCCCGCCACACGCCGGACGGCGTCCGCATGACCGTCACCGACGTGACGTCCGGCTACGCGGTGCTCGGCGTGTTCGGCCCCCGTGCCCGTGACATTGTGGCGCCGCTCACCGACGCCGACCTCTCCAACGAGGCCTTCCCGTTCGGCACCCTCCAAGAGATCGACCTGGCCTACGCCCGGGCCATCGCCGTACGCCGCACCTACATGGGTGAACTGGGCTGGGAGCTCTACGTGCCCACCGAATTCGCCCTCGGAGCCTTCGATGCCCTATGGGAGTCCGGCGCCCCGGCTGGCCTTACACCGGCCGGCTACCACGCCATGAACTCCCTCCGGATGGAAAAGGCCTACCGCCACTGGGGCGACGACATCGCCGATGAGGACACGCCCCTAGAGGCCGGCCTCTCGTGGGGTGTGGCATTCGACAAGCCCGGAGGCTTCATCGGCCACGATGCCCTGGTGGCACAACGAGAGGCCGGCGTAACCCGGAGGTTGGTCCAATTCCGTCTGGATGACCCCGAGCCGCTGCTCTACCACGACGAACCGGTGCTTCGGGACGGCCACCTGGTTGGTCGCATCACGTCCGGGATGTACGGCCACACCGTCGGAGCGGCGCTCGGCATGTCATACGTCGACTGTGAACCCGGAACGCCGAGGGCCCAGGTGATCGAGGGCGCCTTCGAGGTCGACGTGAACGGCGTGCGGGTACCGGCGACCGCTTCGTACCGCCCGTTCTACGACCCGGACAGCCTGCGTCCCCGCCTCTGACCCGACATCGGGATCAGAACCGGTTGGCGTCAGAGCATTCAGCCCAGCGGTACGTCCAGCAGGGATTCCAGGAAGCGGCCCAGCGCGCTTCGCTCATCTACCGTCAGGTCTTCGTAGAGGGTGCGCTCCACCTCGTGCTGCGCCGAATAGGCATCCCTCACCAGGTCCGCGCCGGTGACTGTAAGCGACACCGTGACCAGGCGACGATCGTCCTGTTCGCGGGACCTCACCACGTAGCCGTCCCTCTCTAGGGTGTTCACGACGCTGGATACCGATGCCCTCGACAGGCCGGCCAGCACGGCGATCCGATGGGCCTCCAGAGGGCCCGTGGCCCAGACCGTGAACAGGATCCGGAACCCAGCCGTGGTGAGGTTCCGGGGTCGGTGCACCTTCGACTCGACGTGTCGGGTGAAACGGTTGGCCGACCGCGTCAGGGCGAAGGACAGCCGGAACAGGTCCAGGTCGATCTCGTCGTAGGCCTCGGCGACACGCTCAGCGGCCTGCTCCAAGAAGGGATCGGGGCGCTGCCCGTCGGTCACGACTCGGCAGCGGCCAGGCCGGCCTCGTCGCCCAGGTAGGCGGCGATCACCGCCGGGTCCCTCTGCACCTCGGCCGGTTCGCCCTCGGAGATCTTCTGGCCGAAGTCCAGTACCAGCACCCGGTCGGCGATGTCCATGACTAGGCCCATGTCGTGCTCCACCAGGAGCATCGATATTCCCAGTTCGTGGCGGATGTCCAGGATAAACCGGGCCATGTCCTCGGTCTCCTCGAGGTTCATGCCGGCCACCGGCTCGTCCAGCAGGAGCAGCTCGGGTTCCATGGCCAGGGCCCGCCCCAGCTCGACGCGCTTCTGGAAACCGTAAGGCAGCAGCGCCACCGGGTGCTTCCGCCACCGCTCGATCTCGAGGAAGTCGATGATGTCCTCGACGGCGCGACGGTTCGCCATCTCCTCCCGTTTGGCCGGTCCCACCCACAGTGCACCGGCCAGCCAGGACGTCTTCATGCGGATGTGGCGGCCCAACAGCAGGTTCTCCAGCACCGTCATGTGCGGGAACAGCTCGATGTTCTGAAAGGTGCGGGCAATGCCGATCTCGGCGATTCGGTCGGGGCGCTGGCCCATGATGGACTCGCCCTTCCACCTGATGTCGCCCTCCTGGGGCCGGTACACCTGGCTGATGGAGTTGAAGATCGAGGTCTTGCCCGCGCCGTTGGGACCGATGATGGCGTACAGCTCGCCCTCACCGACCTTGAACGACACATCGGTGATGGCCTTCACGCCCTTGAACGACAGGCTGATGCCATCCACTTCCAGGAGTGGCCCACTCATGACAACCACCGCTTCCGTCGCTTGTAGTGCTTCACATCCCGGAACGACTTCCGTTCGCCCTCGTCGCCGTGCAGGCCGAGGTAGAACTCCTGGATGTCCTCGTCCTTGAGGAGCTTGTCGGCATCGCCGTCCATGACGACCTTGCCGGTCTCCATGACGTAGCCGTAGTCGGCGATCGAGAGGGCCATGTTGGCGTTCTGCTCGATGAGCAGGACGCTTGTGCCCGCCTCGTTGATGGCCACGATGGTGTCCCTGATCTTGGCCACCAGCTTGGGGGCCAGGCCGAGTGAGGGCTCGTCCAGGATGAGCAGTTTCGGATCTGCCATTAGCGCCCGGCCGATGGCCAGCATCTGCTGTTCGCCACCGGACAGGTAGCCGGCAACGTCCTTTCGTCGGTCGGCAAGTAGCGGGAACATGGTCATGACCCGGTCGTGGGCTACGACGATGGCCTTCCGGTCGACGTTGGTGATCCCGCCGGTTATCAGGTTCTCGTCAACCGTGAGTTCTGCAAACACCCGGCGGCCTTCCATGACCTGGGTGATCCCCGACCGGACGATGGCCGAGGGGTCGTCGCCGTCGATCCGGCGCCCTTCCAGCGTGACGGATCCCTTGGTGATTTTGCCTTCGTGTACGTCCAGCAGGCCGGTGACGGCACGGGTGACGGTTGTCTTGCCTGCGCCGTTGGCGCCCAGCAGGGCCACGATCTGTCCGTTTCGTACCTCGATGCTGAGGCCGCGCAGGACGAGGATGACCTCGTTGTAGACGACTTCAAGGTTGGCGATCTCGAGCATGGGTTCCGCGTCGGGTTGGAGTTGGTTAAGTCGGTTCGGTCTCGAACGGGACGAGGGGGCGGCCGGTGGACCGGCCGCCCCCGTCGTCTCGCGTTCAGGTCAGGGTCTCTCCCAGAGGATCAGCCCTGATAGCAGGCGCCCGTGAAGGTATGCGCCTTGGTGATGTCTGCCGCACGTGGGCCCTCCAAGAGGACCGTTCCCGTGCCACCACCCTCAGCCAGGGTGGCCCCAGCGTCGTAGTCGGCAAGAGAGACGTCATAGGTGTATGTCTCCCTAACAATCGCTGTGTTCGGGTCACCACCCCCCCAACTCTGAGTAGGTGCAAGGCCGTCGTAGTCGACGGTGATCTCGTTGAAGGCCCGGACAACGCCCGCACGGGTCATGTCCTTGTTCTTCGCCGCCTGCTCCAGCGCCTTGTGGGCAGCCTGGGCTTCAGTCCACCCGATGATGTACGAGTCGGACACCACAGCGTCGGGCATAGCAGCCGTCATTTCCGCCTTCAGCGTCTCGAGGCCCGGGATTCCCGGGGTGTTCCACGTGACGATGTAGGTGTTGGCGATGTAGTTCGTGTCCAACAGTGGACCGAGGTCGCCACCAAGCATCAGGTAGCTGAACGACGGGACGTTGCCCGACCACATCGGCTCGTAGCCCTGAACGCTGGAACCCAGCATGGCCTCGGTGAGGGTGCTGGTATTGAGCGTGGTCCACACCATGTCAGCGTTGGCCTCAACCAGCTGGCTGATCACCGGAGTGTTGTCAGCACCTGGGATGACGGTGCCACCCAGGTCGGCGACCACCTCGATGCCGAGGGCCTCAGCGGCCAGGCGGGCGCCGGCTGCGCCGTCACCGCCATACTCGCCGGGGAAGGTCACAATGGACAGCGTCGGGTTGGCAACACCCTGTTCCTTCATATGACGGTTTAGGTAGTCCACGCCGTTCATCGACTCGTAGCAGTAGTTGCTGTACGACTCGAAGATGTTCTTGCCGAAGTCCGGATCCGACCAACCCGAGTACCACGACAGCGGGATGACCGCAAGGTCGTCCTCAATCGCCATCTCCGCAATTGCCGCTGTGTGCGGCGAACCGGTGGACTGACTGATCATGACGACGCCGTCGGCTCCAGTATCACGCATGGCCTCGTAGCGCTCCAGATGGGTCGGCACGTCATAGCCGTTGTCGAGCACGACCAACTCCACCTGCTTGCCATCAATGCCGCCGTTGGCGTTCACCATGTCCCAATAGACCGTCTGTGCATCAACAATCTGGGTAACCAGCGACGAGAAGATACCGGTCAGGTCAGCAAGAGCTCCGACACGGATGGTGTCATCCGTTACCCCATAGTCATAGGCGGAGGGAACTACTACGACCTCAACGTCGTCGATTGCCTCGAGGAACGAAGTGTTGACGAATGCGTCATATGAATCCAGCGCCGTGGGGATCTCTTCCTGCTCGACGAAGAAGTCCATCTGCTGCTTCATCACGTCCTGAACAGTTCCGCCCAGCCACGCAGCAGACAACTGGGTCGCCCGATCCGGGAACGAGAACATGTCCAGCAGGGCGTTAGAACCCTCCACCGTCATGCCCGCCGCCTCGGCGATTGTGCCCTCTTGCGCACCCCGATCACCTGCGTAGGCCGCGTTGGCCTCCTCAGTGACCTGCAGGAACGTCTCGACAACGTCCGGATGGTCGACACCGAACTGGGTCGGAATCGAGATGATGTCGAACACGCGGATGCCAATGGCCTCCTGCTCCGAACCCGTCATCACTAGGTTTCCGCCAGCAGCCAACATCCTCAGCACACCGCCGCCGAACGCACACGCCATGGCAACGTCACCGCTCTCAAAGGCAGCCACCGCGGCGGCTCCACCGTCGGACGGGACATGCTCAAAGCTGTCCAACGCCACACCAAGGTGCCCCAGCATCTTGAGGAGCTTGTAGTGCGTCACGTTGCCGACCGGCGCGTAGACCTTCTCGCCTGCCAACGTCTCAGCAGCGTTGGCTGCCGTGACCCCGTAGTCCGGATGCGCCACACAATTATCAGCATCCGCGTAGCTCACGGCCACGCCAACGATCTCAAGTTCAGAACCCGACGTCACAAAGTTCGCAAACGGCGTAAGGCCCTGCGAATACGCGATGTCGATGTCGCCAGACTCCATGGCAAGGGCCATGTCACCGCCGGAACCGAACGGCAACCAGTTCACCGTCATACCCAGGCGACCGTCATAAGTCTGCTCGACCTGCGCCACCTGGTTGGCCGTCGGCCACTCCAGGAAATACGCCACGTTCAGCTCCGACAGGACCTCAGCCGGAGCCTCGGTCGCAACCGGTGCAGCCGTCGTAGCCGGTGCAGCCGTCGTAGCCGGTGCAGCAGCCGGCTCGTCGTCGCTGCCACAAGCCGCAGCGACCATCGTCAGCGTCAGCAACAAAGCCAACACTTTGGTTAAACGCTTCATGTCAGATTTCCCCTCATTTGTCGGTTCCCGGCGGACCCAGATAGGGCCCCGAGATCTCTGTGACGGCGGTTCAGTAGCTGAACGGCCACCCCTTCCAGTAGTTGCGTACCTTCACCCACATGCCGAACAGGCCGAGTGGCTCGAACAGCAGAAATACGATTATCAGAACGCCATAGATGATCTCATCAAGAGCGCTGGCAGGCAACGGGAAGCCCAAAGCTTGTTCGCTGGCCGAGATAAATCCAAAATCGCGAGATCCCAAACTAATCATCAGGTCCCAAAATCCGCTGAACAGGCCGTCGCCTTCAGCCTGGTTAGCAGTCCACTTGATGAACTCTTCGACGAACCGCGGCGATAGCACCACGAAGAAAGTGCCCATCAGCGCACCTGAGACGCGGCCCATGCCGCCTATCAGGAGGATGGCCACGAACTCCACCGAGAGCAGGAGGTTCCAGGCCTCGGGGTTCATCTGGCCGACCATCGTAGAGAGCAGTGCCCCGGCAATGCCGGCGTAGAACGATGAGATGGCGAAGGCTGTGGTCTTGGCGCGGAACTCGGCCACGCCCATGATCTCGGCCGCTACGTCCCGGTCCCGGATCGCCGCCCAGGAGCGGCCGGTACGGCTGCGGGCCAGGTTGGCGGCCGCAAGGGCGAAGAAGACCAGAAGGGCCAGGAGGAGGAAGTAGGTCTTCTGGTTGCGGTTCACGTCGAACCACAGCCAGTGGCCGTTGCCAGCGAAATCCAGGAACGGTTCCTCCTCCTTCCAGACGCGTAGTTGCATCTTCGGCCACTTGCGTCCCAGGGCACCCGGGCCGGCGATCTCCTCAAACACCCGTGACAGGTGGAGGCCTATGAAGACCAGCCCGACGGTGGTTATCGCCAGGTAGAGGCCACGGACCCGGACGGCTGCCGGAGCCACTAGGACACCCACGCCGGCGGCCACCACGCCGGAGGCTGGTAGCCACAACCACATTGGAAGGCCCCAACCCCACAGGTACGGCGTCGAGATTCCACCCATGAGCACCGCTGTGTAGGCGCCGACGCCCATGAAGAAAGCATGGCCAAGGGAGACCTGTCCGGCCAGGCCGGCCAGGAGGTTAAGGCCGAGCGCGGCTATGGAATAGATGAGCGCACGGTTGACCACCCGCAGCCACGGGGCATCTCCCAGGAACCTGACGAAGGGAATCTGGTCGATTACCGGCATGGAGAACGGCATGAGCACCAACACCAGGATCAGCAGCCCCAGGGCCACCTTCCTGGTGCGCGTCGGCAGGAGCGCCGCCTCGGCCTCGTACGAGGTGTAGAAGCCCGGCCGCCCCCTCACCGGGAATTCCGATCGTCCACGTGTGGGTCGATCGGCGTCATACCCGACGGACCTCCGGTGTGCCGTAGAGCCCGTAGGGCCGAACCAGCAGGCCGACGAGCATCACGAGGTACGGGATGACCTGCTGGTAGCCGACGCCCAGCACGCCGGTGTATCCCGACAGGTACTGGCCGGCGTAGATCTCCGAGAAGCCGATGATCATTCCTCCCATCAGGGCACCCACGACGGAGTCGAGGCCACCCAGTACCACCGCCGGAAGGGCCCGGAATACAAAGAAGGCACCGTCCCGATTTGCAGTGCCACCTGAGGGCCATGGCGACATCGAGGCGAAGATTCCGGCAAATGCGGCAATGGCGGCACCAGACGCCCAGGCGATGGAGAAAACCCGGGAGACATTGATCCCCTGTGCCATGGCGGCTTCCTGGTCGAACGAGGTGGCACGCATTGCAATGCCCATACGGGTCTTGAAGAACCGCCAGATACCAAGAAAGGCCAGCAGGGCCATCACGGTGGCCGCGATGTACGACCAGGCCACCCGGGCGCCACCGAGCATGAAGATTTGCGTGCCCCACGGCACGCCAAGAGTCCGGGTGGTGAGATTCACCGCGTCGAACGAGATTGTCCGCAGGATCACCTCCAGGGCGAGGGTGATCATGGCCATCGAGAAGAGGGGCTGGCCGATCATCGGTCGGATCGTGTACTTCTCGACTGCCATGCCCATCAGGGCTGACATGGCGGCGGCCAGAAGGAGGGCCAGCAACCAGTGCAGCCACGTCGGGCCCGGGAGCCAACGTGCCGGCACGTCCCAGTCGATGAAGACCAGCGAAAGGAACCAGGCACCGACAAGGGCCATTGCGCCCTGGGCGAAGTTGAGCGTCTGGGTGGACTTGTAGACGAGGACGAAGCCGAGGGCTAGTAGCGCGTAGAGGGAGCCCAGGGCTGTGGCCTTGAAGAAGGTCTGGACGAAGATGTCGAAGTCCGTGGTGGACACTTGGGCCAGCACGCCAGTCATGCGTAGATCTCCTCGATGAGACCGCCGAAGGCGTCCTCCATTGCCGACCGCTTGATCTTCTGCGTGGCGGTCAACTCACCGTCCTCGTGGTCGAGTTCCTTGGGGATCATGCGGAACTCGCGGATCGACTCCACCCGTGCGAACTTCTCGTTCGTCTCGTTCACCACGCTCTGGATGAGCTCCAGGACCTCCGGCTTCTCGGAGAGGTCCCGGTAGGTGGTGTAGGGAATGTTCCTTCGCAGGGCCCAGTCGCCCACGGTGTCCAGCTCGATCCCGATGAGCGCCGAGAGGAACTTCCGGCGATCGCCTATGACCATGGCCTCCTTGACGTACAACGAGGTCTTGAGGCTGTTCTCGATCTCCGAGGGCGAGATGTTCTTGCCCCCGGCGGTGATGATGATGTGCTTGATGCGGTCGATGATCCGGACGTGGGTTCCATCCACCCATTCGCCCACGTCGCCGGTCATCAACCAGCCGTCCTCGGTGAACGTCTCGGCTGTCTGTTCGGGCCTGTTCCAGTAGCCGGCGAAGACACCCGGGTGCTTCGTCTGGATCTCACCGGTCTCCTCGTCCAGGCGGAACCCGATGTCCGGATACGGCTCACCGACGGTGCCGAGAGACATCCGACCCGGGAAGTTGCCGGTGGCCACGGCGGCGTTCTCAGTCATGCCGTACAGCTCGTAGACGGGCACCCCGATGCCGGTGAAGAACTCGAGTACCTCGGGAGCGATGGGTGCCGCACCCGACCCGGCATGCCAGCAGCGTCGGAGTCCGAGGCGTTCCTGGAGGGCCCGGAACACCAGGGGGTAGCCGATCAGGTTCAGGAGGCGGCTCTTCGGGGTGTGGAGGCCACCGTTGGCCACCTTCTCCCGACCGATGACCCCTGCCATATTGAGACCGAACTTCAGCCAGAGGCGCTTGAACGGCGAGGAGTCACCTCCCTTGATCATCACCGTGGCGTGGAGCTTCTCCCAGATGCGGGGCACGGCGAAGAACAGGGTGGGCTGGACCTCGCGCAGGTTCACCGTGACGGTCTCGATCGACTCGGCGAAGTTGAGGCAGAGACCGCAGGAGACCATGTGCCAGGTGGAGAAGATGCGCTCGGCAACGTGGCACAACGGCAGGTAGGTGACCACGAGGTCGTCGGCCGTGGGTACACGCTTTCCCCTGAGCCCGTCCTCGCCAACGATCCGCGTGATGGAGAACTCCGTGTTGGCGTTGGTGAGCATGGCCCCCTTGGGCGGGCCGGTGGTGCCCGACGTGTAGACAAGCGTCATCACGTCGTCCGGTCGGGCCTCGGCCATGCGACCCACCACCGCATCGGGGTTCTCGGCCCGGTGCTGTCGGCCGGCGACCAGGAAGTCGTCCCAATCCATGAGCCGGTCGTCGGCGTAGGAGTGGACTCCCCTGGGCTCGCAGTAGATGATCCGGGCGAGATTCGGAACCGCTGCAGGATCGATCTCCAGCACCCGGTCGACCTGCTCCTGGTCCTCGGCCAGGTGGACGGTGGACCCGCAGTCGGTCAGGAGGTACTCGACCTCCGCAGCGGGATTGGTCGGGTAGAAGCCGACCGTGATGCCACGCACGGCCACGGCCGCGAGGTCCAGGATGACCCATTCGGGGCGGTCCTCCGCCTGGATGGAGACCCGGTCGCCTACGTCGATTCCGAGGGCCAGCAGGCCGTGGGCGGCGTCCATTACGAGGTCCCAGGTGCGGGCCCAGGAGTACTCCTGCCAGATGCCGAAGTCCTTCTCTCGCATGGCGATGCGGTCAGGGTCACTGGTTCCCCAATCGCGGGCGAGGCTGGCGACGGTGACCGTCGGGGCCTGCGAATCCGCGGCGGAACGTTCCTCAACCACCAGTGCCATGTTCCACCCCCCGTGGTGTCCGTCGACCGACCGCTGGAACCTAGACCGTCCCACCATGATCGCCAATGCTTGAATCGTCTGTAGTCAAACAAGTGACTGCCGACCGCTGGAACGTAGTAGCCACACCCTGCAGCATCGCAATTCGGTCGGTGACGATCTGATGACGACGTGCAACCGTCCAGCCCACAGGGGCCCGTCACAAGTGGTTAGTAGGGTCGCCCTCGTGATCCCGGAAGCCGAAGTGCCACCCGACGATCTGGTGGTCCTGACCGTCGGGCGACTCGGAGAACTCCTGAAGGAGGGGCTCTCAGCCCTCTTCCCCGGCGACCTGTGGGTCGAGGGTCAGATCTCCGGCTTCCATGACGCCAGGTCAGGCCACGCCTACTTCGACCTGGTCGAGCCGTCAGACGAGCCGGGACGGGCCGTCGCCGTCAAGCTCAGCGTGGCGCTGTTCAAGCAGGCCAGGGGACGGGTGGACCGCACGCTGGCCGAAGCTGGCGGGCTGGCCCTGGCCAACGACATCCAGGTTCGCATCCGGGCCCGGCTCGACTTCTACCCACCCAGCGGTCGCCTGCAGCTCATCATGCAGGGGATCGATCCCGGTTTCATCCTCGGCCGCCTCGCCGCTGAACGCGAGCGCCTGCTCCACACCCTGGACGACGAGGGCCTACTGAGGGCCAACCGGGCCAACCCGATTCCGGTGCCGCCGCTACGAGTCGGCCTGGTGACCAGCGTCGGGTCAGCCGCCCACGCCGACTTCAGCGAAGAACTCTCCCGCAGCGGGTTCCCGTTCACGATCCTGGAGCGCGACGCCCGGGTCCAGGGCGACGGATCGGCGATCGACCTGGCCGAGGCGATGCACATGGTCGCCAGCCACGGACCCGACGTGATCGCCCTAGTCCGAGGCGGCGGTTCGGCCACCGACCTGGCCGCCTTCGATGCCGAGGTTCTGGCACGGACGATCGCCACGCTGGACGTAGCCGTAGTCAGCGGCATCGGACATGAGGTTGACCGCTCCGTCGCCGACGAGGTGGCCCACTCGGCCTTCAAGACCCCGACGGCGTGTGCGGTTGCCATCGTCGGGCAGGTGGCTGCCTTCGCCGACGCGGTCACCGACCTCCAGAGGTCCATTTCCCAGCGGGCCGGCGCCAGCACTGCCCGGGCAACGGACCTACTCGACGACCTGGCGCAGCGGACCGCCACGTCGGCCACCAACGTCCTGGACCGCCGGGCTGATCGCCTCGACGACCTGATCGGGCGAATGCGTCGCTCACCCATCGCCACCCTCGATCGGCAGGCCGAACGGCTGGCTGCCCTGGCGGGCAACCTGCGGGCCCTGGACCCGGCCCGGATCCTCGCCCGAGGCTGGTCGATCACACGCCTGGCGGACGGAACCCTCGTCAGGTCCGTGACCGACACGGCGACCGGCGACACGCTGGTCACACACGTGGCCGGGGGTACGGTCACCAGCACCGTCGACGGGACGGAATCTTCAGGCCACGAGGAGGCGCCGTGAATAACGAGCACCAGGAAGCCGACGGGCTGCCCGGCTACGCCGATGCCCTCGACGAGCTGCAGGGAATCCTTGCCTCGCTGGAGTCCGAGGCCACCGACGTGGACCAGCTGGCCGAGCGGGTACAGCGCGCCGACGTGCTCATCCGCCACTGCCGGTCCCGCCTGGAGAACGCCCATCTCCGGGTCGAACAGGTGGTGGCCGCCCTCGAGCCGACCCCCGACGGTTCCTGAACCGAACCGATCGACGAGACTGAAGCCGTGTTCATCCGCAAGGCCACCACCACAGACGCCTTCATGGCCATCGACCTCGGAGACGTATCCGGCCACGGCGTGGTTCGCCTGGCACCGAAGGTCCTCCAGAGCGGAGCGAAGGACCTCGCCCGGTCGGTCACGTACGCCCTGGCCTCGCTGGAACGTCGTGAGACCGGCATCTCGGCGGGCGTCAACTCCACCCCCGAGGGTCGCGACGTCGCGATTGCCGCATTCGCCGCCGAGGTGGCCGGGTGGGACGCCGGCTACTGGCTCACCGCCGGAAAGGGCGTTGCCGTCGGCGAGCTGGGCGACCTCGAAGCCCCGACCGACGCCGTCCTTCTCGCCGTCGGAGCGGTGGCTGCCGGCCTGGCCGCCTGCCCGGACGCGGGGACCGCAGTGGTGGACGGATCGGACGGTCCGACCCTGGTCGAGGAGTTGGCCAGCCGTGGCCTCTCAGTCGTCGAAGCCGAGGACCCGCTTACGGCGACAGCAGACCTGTTGTTCGTCGGCTCCAAGGTAGGTGTCATCGACCACGTGGCCGCAGACCGCCTGCAGGCCCGTGTCGTGGTTCCGACCGGCCCGCTTCCGATCACCACGAGGGCGGTGGCCCACTGCAGGCGAAGCGGCGTGCTTGCCCTCCCCGACTTCGTGACCACGGTCGGACCGCTGGTGGGCGGGGCGGACGCGATCCGGGACACCGTGTCATCCATCATCGGCGACGTCGCCGGGCACCGGGACGGCCCGATCCTGGGCGCCTGTGAACAGGCCGAGGCCTTCCTGGCCGGCTGGCTGGCCGACCTACCCTTCGGCCGACCGATGGCAGCCTGACCGGACAGGACCCGCCGGATCAGCTCGGTCACGGCCTGTCAGGTCAGGCTTGGCGAGGGGCTTGCGGCCAACGGTTCGACCATGCGGCGGACCCGGGCCGGATCTCCGGCCACCAGCAGGTACTCCACGTTCCGCAGGTGCGATACCTCGCCCACCCGCTCGCCATCCGGCGAGTGGATCCCGATCTGTGCCCCGACGTAGCGCTTCGAATCGAACGAGAGCACGGCCACCTCGCCGCGCGGACGGCAGATATCGACCAACTCGTCCAGCCCGATCCACGACTCGTCATTGTGCGAGAGAACCGTGACGTCGGCCTGCAGGTCGGCAACCGTTGCTGCGAGGGCTCCGGGCATCTCGCGCTTGCGGTTGAACGCGCTCTTGGTGGCCTCGTCGCGGGAGTCGATGCGCTTGCAGGCCACCCCGTAGTGCTCGGGCGCGTCCCAGGCCACCAGGGTCTCCCAGACGTGGTAGTTCGTGACGTACCGGTGCTGGTTGTACGGCGGATCCAGGTAGGCGAGGTCGAACGGCCCCAGCTCGCCGGCCAGCGTCACGGCGTCGCCCCGGACGGCCGTACCGGTCCCCGTCAAGAGCTCCGGCATCCGGAGATCCAGGTCCTTGAACGAGCGGGGAGCCCACGCCTTCAGGTAGGCCATCTGCTGCCCGGTGGTGGAGTCCACCCGGTCGGCGGCCTCGATGAGGCTGGTCAGCAGGATCGGGAAGATCGGTGAGTCTGCGAAATCGGCGGCAAGGGCGGTCCGGATGGCGTCGATGCGGGCGCCGTTGAACGGCTGGAAGAAGCGAGAGCTCTCACAGAACGTCTCGGTGAAGTAGCCGGGTTCACCCGGCAGTCCAGCCAGGTGTTCCAGGGCCCCGGCCACCTCGCCGTGATCCACCTCGTCGGCGTCGGCGACGACGTAGCACCGGGCGAACGCCTCGGCATAACGGGCGGTGTCGACCGCCGTCACGAGGCCGCCCAGCCGCTTGAACTCCTGGGCCACCCGGGTGGTGCCGGTGAAGAGGTCCAGGGCTGTGCGGGCACCCGATGCCTCGAAGAGACCACCCAGCACCGGGATGAGGCGGCGCTTGGATCCCAGATACTTGATCACGCCGCTCTTCCCACGGGGGCGGCCTGTCCTGTGGTCGACATCACCCCATCGTGCCCCATTCCCACCGCCGGGACCGATCCACTACCACAGCGCAGGTCCTGCCGCCCCGGTGCGGGGAGGGAGGCAGGTTGCTCGGACCTCCAGAGGAGGTCGACACCCCGATCCTCCACGCCGACGCCGACTTCGACGTCCTGGCCCGTCACACCCCGCTCCAGGTAGTCAGCCCCTGACCAAAGGCAGCACGGCGCCACCCGCCGGTATGGCCCGATTCACCAACGGCCACGGTCACCCGCCTCGTACGCTGGGTCGTGTCCCGACGGGACCACACGGGGCTGTAGCTCAGTTGGCTAGAGCACCTGCTTTGCAAGCAGGGGGTCGTGGGTTCGATTCCCATCAGCTCCACCAGAAACGTTGAGAAACCAGGACATTTCGCCCCGCTGGATACTGCAGGGGAGTGTCTATGTCTGGCTTTGAGCCTCTCCTTTCACGGGAGAAGCGCATATGGACCTTGGTTTGCTGGAGGAGTTCCGGTTCGACCGGGAGTTGGCCGGGGCTGACTCCTTGACTGTGCGGGCTCTCAGCGGAGAAGACGAATGGGGTCCCACCGTTCCGGACACTCGAATGGCCGAACCAGGCCACCCTCGAAGAGTTCCCCGGACGGGAAGTGGGCACGGTGGTCGTCGCTCAGGATGACCTGCATGCCATCACCGTAGGTGGGTCGCCGGTTCAGCGTTCCTCCAACTGCATACGCAGGGCATCAGTGACCCCGCCGGCCAGGTAGAGGTCGCTCCCGGGTGGCAGGAGGCCGCGTTCCTCCAGGCGGTTCATGACCCGCAGGACGAGGACGCAGTAGCGGGCCGCGCCGAAGACCTCGTGCCAGCGCACACCCACCGCCCGGCGCCCCAGCGCCCGCTCGTACACCCCGACCAGCTCCTCGCGGGTGGGCTCGCCGTCCAGGCGGGGGTTCCCGCAGGCCTCGTGGACCCACCGGTCGAAGCTCAGGAACCATCCCAGGTCGAACTCCGCCGGGGCGATGGTCGCCCCCTCGAAGTCGGTCGTGCAGGCCGGCCTGGCTCCATCCCAGAAGATGTTCCCCAGCCTGCAGTCACCCCAGCAGAGGGCCGGTGGAGCATCGGGTGGAACCTCGGCCCTGAGCCTCCGCCAACCCTCGGCCAGGGTCGGATGCAAGCGCCCTCGCAACTCGCCCGAGGCGAACTCCTCCCACAGGTCCAGTTGGCGGAGGTTCGTGGGCTCACACCCCTCCGGGACCAGGTGGGCGAGGCCGGCGGCCATCCAGTCCACTCGGTTCACCGTGGCGATGGTTTGCGCCGCCGCCTCGTTCATGGCCCGCCTGCGCTCAGGCGTGGCCTCCGCATAGAAGCCCTCGGCCACGTACGGCGGATCCTCCCGCGGTATGTCGCCGGCTACGAAGCCGGTCACGAAGAACGGTCCGCCCAGAACCTTCCCGTCCGGCTCGAAGCCGACGGAAGGGGCCACGGGCACCTCGGAGTGGTCCTCCAGCCCTCGCAGCACCCGCCACTGCAGTTCCACCTCGACGGTGATGGCCGGCGACTGCGCCGGGTAGATGGCCGCCTCCGGTGGCTCACGCCTCACGACGAAGCGCTCCTCCACCTCCCGGCCATCCTTCTCGACGACGGCAGGCAGGATCAACGTCTCTCCCGAGTAGCCGCCCTCGGGTCGGACCGGTGCCGCCAATCGCACGACCCCGACCCCGTCGTCAGAGAGGCGGTCGACCAGCCATTCCTCCAATGCCCGGAGGTCCAGGTCTTCGTCCAGCGGACCCCTGAGGTGATCTGGCACGATCCGTCGGTTCGATCAGTCGCCCTGCGCCACGCTGGATGGCCGGTAGAAGGTGAGCATCTGGGCGACACCACCGCCCACGCCCACCAGCAGCGCGATCCACAGTCCGATCATACCGTCCAGGTCGCCGGCGATTCCGAGAGCGTCGTCCACCGACCAGGAACCGGGGCCGAGCATGGCCGCCACGAGGGACAGGGCAGCCAGCACGAACACGTACTCCCAGCCCTCCTTCAGGATCATGAAGCCGTTGGAACGGTGCGTGGTCCACCAGGCCACGGTCATGACGCCGATGATCCCCGCCGCAGCGAACGACGAGAGCAGCCCGACGGCCAGCAGCAGCCCGGCCCCCACCTCGGTGGAGGCTGCCAGGTATGCGTTCAGGCGACCCGGGCGCATGCCGATGCTGTCGAACCACCGACCGGTCCCGGGGATCTTCCCGCCGCCCGTGAACTTGTTCCAGCCGTGGGCGGCCATGGTCAACCCGATGACGCACCGCAGGATCAGCAGGGCCAGGTCGGTCGCAGTCGTCGGCTCCATGTGGGTTCCTCTCGGTCGACCCGCCCGGCGTTCGGACGGCATGCGGGCCGGACACTACCGGCGGTGCCACAAACGGTTCTGGTCCGCCGGTCCGAACAGCCCGGGCCGGCACCCACCCTTAGGCTGGCCGGGTGATGGTCCTCAAGATCGCCTTCGCCGTGGCGGTGGCCCTGCTCATGTTCCGCATGGGCCTGGCCGTACTCAGGATGCTGGCCACGCCGATACCCGATCCGCCACCAGCCGGCGAACTCCGCAAGGTGAAGTTCCAGTACCGCTGCAGCCTGTGCGGCACTGAGGTCCGCATGACCGTTGCCCCCGACGAGGCACCCGATCCACCCCGCCACTGCATGGACGACATGGAACTCCAGCAGACCGAGGACCTGTAACCGACCGTCAGGCGCGATCCACAGCCTGTGGACAACCCTGTGGGTGAATCACACTCGTGTCATTCACCCCGATGGCCCGACGAACGGGCCCCGGTCAGTGGTACTGGGTGGCGGTGATGATCCCGCCCAGGATCGACCCCAGGCCGAGCAGCAGGATGCCGTTGCTCGTTCCACCCGGCATCCAACCCACGTAGTTGAAGAAGATGATCAGGACGCCCAGGCCCAAGAGCCCGAACATGAGTGCCGCCAGCCAGGTAGGAGAGGGCTCGTGGCCCGCCGACATCGAAGAGTCCGGACGCGCTCCCGCCCGGGTGCCCTTCGGGGTGACCCGACCTCCCTGGACTTTGCGCTTGGCCGGACCGGGCCGCGAAGGCGCTTCCTGTGGTTCGACGTTCTCGCTACTCGACATGCCTCGGAGGATAGGGCAACCGACGACCCACCCGGGTGGTCGGAACCAATTCCCCGGCGCCGCCGTGCGTGCCGGTGGCTAGCGTGCTGTGCGTGGGCGCCCGGGTACTGGTAATAGACAACTACGACTCGTTCGTCTACAACCTCGTCCAGTACCTCGGTGAGCTGGGTGCGGAACCGATGGTCCACCGCCACGATGCCGTGGACCTGGACGCCATTGCCGCCCTCGAACCCGATGCCCTACTCATCAGCCCGGGCCCCGGTCGCCCAGAGGATGCCGGCATCTCTACCGCTGCCATCCGGTGGGCAGCCGGCCGGATCCCGGTACTGGGCGTGTGCCTGGGCCATCAGGCCATCGGAAGCACCTGGGGTGGCGACGTGGTGCGGGCACCGGAGGTCATGCACGGCAAGACCTCCTGGATCCACCACGAGGGTGCCGGGGTGTTCGCCGGCCTTCCCAACCCCCTGGAAGCCACCCGCTACCACTCGCTAATCGTCGACCGTGAGTCCGTGCCCGACGAACTGGAGATCACGGCCACCAGCGAGGACGGGCTGGTCATGGGACTACGCCACCGGGAGCTCGACGTCGAGGGAGTGCAGTTCCACCCGGAGTCGATCCTGACGATCGGCGGCCACGACCTGCTGGCCAACTTCCTGGCACGCGTGGGCTGAACAGCCCGGGTTCAACTCAGCCGGTGGAGCCGGGAGCGTCCACAGGCGGGTTGCCGTTGCCCGACCCGTCGTCGGCCTGCCCGATGACGATGGTCACCGTGGTTCCGAAGTCCACCTCGTCCTCCGGGAGCGGGCTCTGGCTGATGACCCGTCCGTCGTTGGGGCTGAACGCCGGAAGCGGCTCGTAGCGGACGTTCACCTCCAGGTCCACCGATTCAAGGGCCAGCACGGCGGCCGCCTCCATCATGGACTCGACGGGCGGAACCATCACCAGCGGCAACCCGGATGAGACCACGATCTGGATGGTGCCGCCCGGAGCCAGCTCGCTGTGGGCGGGCGGCTCGGTCCGCACGACCTGGCCGATCGGCACCGTCCGGCTGCGTTCCTCGGTGGTACTGGCCTGCCAACCCAGCCTGGAGACGATGTTCATGGCATCCAGCACCGGACGGTTGCTCAGGTCCGGAACCTCCTCGACTGCCGGCCCCGTCGACACGAACAGGATCACCCTCGCTCCCGGCGTGATATCGAAGCCCGGATCCGGGGACTGGTCGACGACCTCGCCGTCCGGCACGACTGGGTGTTCCTGTCCAACGGTCTCCACACTCAGTCCCATCGCTTCCAGGTCGCGGACCGCGTCGGTGGCGAGATCACCGAGGACGTCGAGGAGCACCATCGGACCCGTTCCGCGGCTCACCCAGAGCCGGACCGTCTCCGCCGGCTCGATCTTGGTACCCGCTACCGGCTCCTGGCGGAAGACCGTGTTCTCCGGGTAGTGCGAGTTCACCTCGTAATCCATCTGCACGCTCAGGTGGGCCTCCCGCAGCGTGTCGCGGGCCTGGTCCAACGGTCGCCCGATGAGGGTAGGAACCTCGACGAGCGTGATTCCGACCGGAGCCGGATCGTCTCCGCTGACACCCAGAGTGTCGAAGAACTCCAGCACCAGGTACCCGAAGGCGACCAGCAGCGCCGCCAGCACGACGGTGAACAACGCCGTCCGACGGAGGCCGTCGTCACGTCGGTGACGGGTACCGCCGCCGAAGTCCTGTGGCGGCGCGGACATCGCCACTACCGGGCTGGCCTGCGGGACGGGAGCAGGAGCACCCACCCGGAGGTCGTGTGCCCCCTCCCGATAACGCCGCAGGTCACCTCTCAGGTCCTCGGCGGTGGGATACCGGTTCACCGGGTTCTTCGCCAGCAGCTTGAGGATGATGGCCTCCAATGACTCCGCCACCGCAGCTCCCGCCGCCCTCAACGACATGGGGCTGTCCTGAACGTGACGGTAGGCAATGGCCACCGGCGTCTCGCCCGTGAACGGAGGCCTACCGAGGAGCATCTCGTAGAGCACGATGCCCAACGAGTACAGATCGCTCCGGGGATCAACGGGGCGTCCCTGCGCCTGCTCCGGCGAGAAGTAGGTGGCGGTACCCATGACGGAGCCCGACTGGGTCAGGTCGTTCCTGGTACCCACGAGCGCGGTGGCGATGCCGAAGTCCGCCACCTTCACCTGTCCGTTGGGAGTCACCAGCACGTTGCCGGGCTTCACATCCCTGTGCACGAGGCCGCTGCGGTGGGCGAAGGCCAGTGCGGCTGCAATGTCGGCGCCAATGTCGGCTACCCGATCCGGGTGAATGCTCCCCTCGGACCTCAGCATCTCGGCAAGGCTGCGACCTTCCACGTACTCCATGACGATGAAGTAGGTGCCCTGTTCCTCGCCCCAGTCGTAGACGCTCACGATGTTCGGGTGGTTCAGGTTCGCCGCCGCCTGCGCCTCGCGCCGGAAGCGCTCGACGAAACTGGAATCGGCGGAGAACTCGTCGAACAGGACCTTCACCGCGACCGGGCGGTCGAGCAGCAGGTCCCGCGCCAGGTAGACGTCGGCCATGCCGCCACGCGCGATCTGGCGATGCAGTTCGTAACGGTCGTTGAAGACAGTGGGTCCCGGCGCTGACACGGCGCTGGATTCTACCGCCAGCCGGATTCTCCGGGTCGTCGGTCAGGCCTGCTCTGTGCGAACGGCGTCCATTCCCACGCGGAAGCCCTCGATCAGGCGCCTGGCCTCGCCCAGCGACCCGACGACGATCGTCTCGTCCACGGCGATGCGGGTCGGACCGTCCAGCCCGGCCATCCGTAGGTCCCCACCCTCCACGAAGGTCGGGTCGAACCACAGGAGGCCCGACGGCCTGCCGCGGAAGACGGCTACGTCACCGTCATCGGACCCGATGAACCACCCCTGACGGGCATACAGGCCGAGTACCAGGACGACGGTCGCGACCACGCAGGCAGCCATGGCCAGCGCCGTTCCAAACGCGAACCCACCCTGTTCGGCCACCGTCGAGGTGTTGGTCGACCGCTCCGACCGGGCGGCCGGTATTGCTGATCGACGACCCTCGTGGGCGTTCGGCCCGGCCACGACCTCTACGACCAGGACCGTGACGTTGTCATGACCACCGTTCTCGACAGCCTCGTCGACCAGCCGATCCGCCGTCTCCTGGACCGATCCCACCACCAGCATCTCGGCCAGCATCCCGTCGTCCAGTTCGTTGAACAGCCCGTCGCTGCACAGCAGGTACCGGTCGCCGAGCACCGGCTCGAGTTCCCAGCTGTCGATCACCGGATCGGCTTCGATGCCCAGCGCACGGGTGAGGATGTTGCGTTGGGGGTGGCGGGCCGCCTCCTCAGCGGAGAGCTCCCCGGCCCGCATCAGGTCCGCCACGAGGCTGTGGTCGTCGCTCACCTGGACCAGCTCGCCGGCCGCTAAGCGGTACACCCGACTGTCTCCGATGTTGACCACGGCGAGGACCTCGTCGCCCGAGGCGGAGTTGACGACGGCGAGGGCGCACAGCGTCGTCCCCATCCCGGAGAGACTCGGCTGAACGGCTGACCTCTCTAGGATCGTCCGGTTAGCGGAGCGGACGGCGGCCACGAGGCCCGGTCGGTCGCGGCGGTCGAACACGGCCAGCATGGCGGCCACCGCCTCGGCCGAAGCCACCTCGCCTCCGCGGTGACCCCCCATTCCGTCTGCCACCACGTAGAGGCCATCCGCCATGCCGACCGAATCCTGGTTGGACGTCCTGATCAGCCCTGTGTGGCTGGCCGTCCCGGCCTCCAACTTCACGGACCGGCTGCGCTCCATCCGTCGGGGAGTAATCACGTTCTCCGCGGTGGCACGACCGCCCCCACATATCCGGGACATGGAAGGTCGACGAGAAGCACGGCACCCACGATGCCCTGAGACTACCGGTCACCCCGTGGACGATCCCGGCGTGTCCCTACGGGGAGCGCCTCATCCCACCGGCTTCCGTTAGCCTTTCTGACGCTGCACGCGCGAGTGGCGGAATTGGCAGACGCGCAGGATTCAGGTTCCTGTGTCCGAAAGGATGTGAGGGTTCAAGTCCCTCCTCGCGCACCACGGTTCCGGGTACCCGAGGGTCCGACCGACCCCGACCCGCCGACGATCACACCGTCGATCAGAACGCCGGACCCGGCGGAACCTCGACATCCGGGCGCGGCTCGCAGCCCGCCAACTCCGCCAGCAGCTCCATCTCGAGCACCGAAACGGGCCTCACCGTCAGGCCGGTGGCCACCGTCGAACCCCACTGCTGGAACCGATCGGCGATTCGCTTCCGGGAACCGACCAGGGCCCCGTCATCCAGGTAGTCGTCCGGCACGGCCGCAGCGGCCTCCTCGCGACGACCGGCGGCGAACAGTTCGGTGATCCGCTCGGCTGATTCGCCGAATCCCCGGCGGACCATGGCGTCCCGATGGAAGTTGTGCGAGGACGGCCCGTAGCCGCCGACCCTCATGGCCACGCCTGGCCGGGCCGCGTCGAACACCGCTGCCACGTCGTCGGTGAGCCTGACCGTCACCCCGACCTGTACCTCCAGGTCAGCCATCGCGCGGCCACCGCGCTTCAGCCCGAGGGCCAGGTCGGCGGAGTAGAGGTGGGCGCTCCCCGGGGTGTATCCCAGCGGCAGCCACCCATCGGCCAACTCGGCGGTCAGGCGCACGTTTGCCGGGCCACCCGTGGCCAGGAAGATGGGCAGGTCGGGGTTCATGTGCAGGATCGGCTTCAACGGTCGGCCGGCCCCCACCGAGCCCGGCCCGGTGTAGGGAAGTGCCAGCTCAGATCCTTCGTGGGCGACCGGCCCCTCCCGCCGGAACACCTGCCGGACGATCGCCACGTAGTCCCGGAGCCGCTGATTGGGCTGCCCCCACGGCTGTCCGTACCAGCCCTCGGCCACCCGCGGCCCGGACAGGCCGAGGCCGCACACGACCCGGCCGGGGGCCAGTGCCTCCAGCGTCCCGAACTGCATGGCCGTCGTCGTCGGCGGGCGGGCGGGAACCTGAGCCACGGCGCTCCCCAACCGGAGATACCGGGTGTGGGCAGCCAGGAAGGCCAGGGGGGTGACGGCATCGGCACCGTAGATCTCGGCCGTCCACACCGAGTCGAAGCCCAGGCGTTCCGCCAGCAGGATCCGGCGCAGCGGTATTTCCACGCGGGGCTCGGACCAGACGTCCAGACCCAGTCCGAGCTTCACGACCGATCCGCTCCTACGCGTTGACGTCGACCACGACCCGACCGCGGATTCGGCCGGCCAGGATCTCCTCGGACACCGCCGGCACCTCGGCCAGGCCGACCACACGTGTCATCGACGCTAGGAGATCGCGGTCCAGGTCCTCGTCGAGGCGCCGCCACGCTTCGAGTCGACGGGGGAGCGGTACGTGCACCGAATGGACGCCGCGCAGCGTCACGCCACGGAGGATGAACGGCGCCACGGTCGTCACCAGGTCCATCCCCTGGGCGAGGCCACAGGCCGCCACGCAGCCTTCCGGTTGGATCTGGGCCAGCACGTTGGCCAACGTGTGGCTGCCCACCGCATCCACCGCTCCAGCCCACCGGGCGCGTGCCATGGCCCGGCCTCCTCCCTCGGAGAGCTCACCCCGTTCGACGATGACGGATGCCCCGAGGCTCTTCAGGTACCCGGCCTCAGCGGGACGCCCGGTCGAGGCATGGACCTCGTATCCCCTGGAGGCCAGGAGCGCCACCGCCACGCTTCCGACGCCTCCAGCGGCGCCCGTCACCAGCACCGGACCGGACCCGGGCGCGACGTGATGGTCCTCCAGTGCCAGCACGCAGAGCATCGCCGTGTAGCCCGCCGTGCCGATCGCCATGGCCTCCAGTGCCGTGATGCCGTCGGGAATCGGAACGGTCCACCCGGCGTCCAGCCGGGCCCGCTGGGAGAACCCGCCCCAGGCCTCCTCGCCCAGACCCCAGCCGTTCACGACCACGCGCTCACCGACGGTTACGTCTGGAGAGTCAGACGCCACCACGGTGCCCGCCAGGTCGATTCCCGGAACCATCGGAAAGTTCCGGACGATGGGCGACGAGTCGGTGACCGCCAGGCCGTCCTTGAAGTTGACCGTCGAGTATTCGACGTCGACGACCACGTCACCATCCGGCAGGTCGTCGTCGGACAACTCCACGATCCCACAGGTGAAGCCGTCATCGGGCCTGTCGACCATCAGGGCTCTGAACATCAGGAATCCTCCGCTCGCTCTCCGGCCGGGGCCGTAATCGGTCCGGTCAGCGACCGAACATCGTCAGCCACTGTTCCTCGGAACGCGGCTTGAACACGAAGTTGTCCCGACGGGTCTCACCCATCGGAGCCGAGGGCTGCGGTGAGTACAGGTGGCCCGGATACAGCACAGCCTCGTCCGGCACCCGGGAGAGGCGATTGTGGAGGCTGTGGTACAGGGCAGCCGAGTCGCCTCCCGGCAGGTCGGTCCGGCCGCAGCCCTCCAGGAAGAGGGTGTCCCCGGCCACCAGCCGACCGTCCACGAGGAAGCACTGGCTACCCGGGGTGTGGCCGGGTGTGTGGATTAGGTCGATGGCGATCTCTCCCACCATCACGACGTCTCCGCTCTCGTGGCCGACGATCTCGTCGTCGCCCAGGCCGGTCACCTTGGCGATGAACTCGACCTCCTCGCGCTGGGCATGCACCGGCACCGACACGTGGTCCATCAGCTCACGGGCTCCGATCACGTCGAGTCCCATCATCGAGCCGCCCACGTGGTCCGGGTGGTAGTGGGTGGCGAGCACCCCGGTGCACCGCATGCCGTCGGCCTCGAGCACCCCGAGCAGGCCCGCAACGTCGTAGGCGGGATCCACGATCACGGCCTCGCCGGTCATCCGGTCACCGATCAGGTAGACGAAGTTGACCATCTGACGGGCAAGGTCGTCATCGGTGGCGAAGTCGCGGCCGGAAAGCAGTTGGCGGAAGTAGAGGCGGTCGTCGGGGCCGGAGGTCATGGTCGGCTCATCGTAGGGAGGCCGGGGTGGAAGGCCAGCAACGGCCGGGGGTCAGGACCGTTCACCAGCGCCATTGCGCCAGGCCTCCTCAACGAGGGCCACGACCTCGCGCAGGGGCCGACCGGTTGCACGGGCCACCCTGACGGCATCGTCGGGCTCCACCCCACCTGAGGCCACGTCGTCCATCAATGCACCAAGGGCGTCGGCGTCCACGTCACTATCCTTGCCCTTCGTGGCCGACCTCGCACCCCCGGACCGTTTGACTCTGGCGTACCTGGGTCCCCAGGGCACCTTCACCGAACAGGCCCTGTACACCCAGCCCGACCTTGCGGGCCTGGACCTGAGACCCGCTACGTCTATTCCCGACGTGTTACGCCAGGTCGCCGCAGGCCAGGTCGACCTCGGCTTCGCGGCGATCGAGAACTCGATCGAGGGCAGCGTCAACATCACCCAGGACACCCTGGCCTTCGACGCCGACCTGCTCATCCAACGCGAGGTGGTGATCTCCATCCAGCTGAACCTGATGGTCGCCGCCGGCACGACCCTGGCCGACGTCGACCGAGTCGTCTCGTTCCCACATGCCATCGCCCAGTGCCGCGGCTGGCTGACTGACCACCTGCCGGGTACCGAGGTCCATGCCTCCAACTCCACGGCCGATGCGGCGCGCATGCTGGCCGAGTCGCCCGATGGACGGACCGCCGCGATCGCCCCGGCACGAGCCGCAGAGGTCTACGGACTGGACGTGCTGGCAGCCGACATCGAGGACCACCCCGAGAACCAGACCCGCTTCGTGCTGGTGGCGACCGACGGCATTCCGGCACCGACCGGGCACGACAAGACGTCGCTGGTCGTGTTCCAACGCGCCGACAGGCCGGGATCACTGCTCGGAATCCTCCAGGAGTTCGCCGCCCGTTCGCTGAACCTGACGCGCCTGGAGTCACGCCCGACCAGGCAGGGCCTGGGGAACTACTGCTTCCTCATGGACCTGGAGGGCCACCTCGTCGACGAGTTGGTGGCCGACTGCCTACGGAACCTCCACATGAAGCACGGCGAGGTGAAGTTCCTGGGGTCCTATCCAGCCGCCGGCCCCAACGGCGAGGCCGTGCGCCAGGAGGCCTCCGAGACGTCCCTCTCGGCTGACGACTGGCTGGCCGACCTGCGCACCCGCATCCGGGACTGAGTCGGGCCGGGCTCCCACCTCAGTGACGGCAGCCCGGTGGCGGAGGGAGGGGGATTCGAACCCCCGGAGCCGTGAGGCTCAACGGTTTTCAAGACCGTCGCAATCGTCCGCTCTGCCATCCCTCCGTGGCGCAGCGTATCGGCGGGGGTCCGCTGTCTCGGGGCGGCCGGTAGCATCCCTGCCCGAGGAGAGGTGGCCGAGCCAGGTTGAAGGCGCTCCCCTGCTAAGGGAGTATGGGCCCAAAAGCTCATCGTGGGTTCGAATCCCACCCTCTCCGCCAGACTCCATCTCGCCGTGGCACCGGTTACCGGCGGTGGCCCGATTCCGGGCCGCCCGTACACTCGTCCCTCTGCGCTCGTAGCTCAATTGGATAGAGCATCTGACTACGGATCAGAAGGTTGGGGGTTCGAGTCCCTTCGAGCGCGCTAGGCAAGTTCGCAGGTCAGGACCCCTAACTGGTTCGGCCAACCCACCCACATGGGTTGGCCTGTGGTGTTTTGGACAATCACCGGGACTAGACGGGGCCGACCTGGCGGCTCCTTCTGGGGCATTCACCGAGAGAACGACCGCCCCTGAGGGCGGCCGTTCCTGAGGGCATGAATACAGAGGGGAAATGTCCTCGGCCACCAGTCTGTTCCCGTAGGCGGTAACGCTGGTGGACCTCCTCACGCGGCAAAGCCCCCCGAAGGGGGCCTTACCCGGAGTTTCTCGTAAGCAACCTCTCGGCGCTTTGACCTGTCCCCCCGAAGGGTTCTCGGTGTGGTCATCCCGAGGGACTTCCACGTTTCGGATCTACCCCGAGCGAACCTCGCCCGAAGGCTCAACTCGCTGATCGCCTTTCTAGTCGCGATCCTTCACCTCTACAAGCGGTTTATGAGGACGAAACCTGTGGCGGCCCTGCTGGTCGGGGTCGTGCGCTTTGGTCAGGCTTGCTCGAACTCAACGGTACGAAAAGTCAGGTTGATTCGAGGGCCGACTATTCGCTGGGTCTTTGGCAACTGGTACTGCCAGGCGCGTTGCATTGGGCCGCGCATCACGAGAACGTCGCCGTGGTGCAACTCGACGGACACCGTCTCTAGAGATCCGTCCTTCGGACGAAGGTGGAAGCGTCGAGTCCCTCCGAGCGCGCCACTCTCCTTCGCAGGTCAGACGGTATTTTCGTGAAACGCCTCTGGCCTGTTGTCGTTCCGGGACCTGATAGATCCGGCCGGGAACGTCGTCAACTCCCGCGCAATTCGTAGCCGCCCCCATCGACGACGAGTTCCAATTCTGTCCCGGTGAGGTCGACCGACAGGTCGATCGGAGTGGTACTGCCGTCCGGCCGGATCAGCGTCCACCCCACATCCGTCGGCAGCCCGGTGATCCGGAGCGACGTGCGGGTTCCGGCCACGGATGCGTTCTGCGGGTGGGCGGCCAGTCGTAGGGCCGTTCCATCCCACCGGGCCTCGCTCATGGCGACCCTGGGGAAGTCGACGCCTCCGACCGTGGGCTGCGTGAATCGCCCCTGATCTGGTTCGTTGAAGATCCGACTCCAGGCACCCGGCGTGCAGACCCAGCCGGCCATGGCACGGGCGTTCAACTGGCCGCGGGGGTGGGGTTCGTCGAGGCCAAATCCGAAGGTCAATTCGCCTAGATCATGATCCCAGGACGGCTCGAAGATCTGGTCGAGATGTTCCCAGAGCCGGGCCTTCACCTCGCCGTCCATGAACTCGCCGGTGTGCCAGGCGAGCAGGGAAGCCAGGTTCGGGTCTTCGAGGCCGGACAGCTCACCGCCACCGAGGAGCCCGGTGAGCGTTGCGACCATAGTCCAGGCCGATTCGGCGACCTCGCGCCGCTGGGGTGCCAGGTACCAGACCGGTGCGATGAGGCCCATCGGGCTGGAAACGTGCTCGTCGACAACCGGGTCGTAGTAGAGGTCCATGGCGACCGGCCGGCCGTCCTCCCAGGTGACGTAGTTGTCGGCTGCGTGTTCCCACCACCGGTCGAAGGCCCGGTGGTGGTCGGTGCCCAGGAGTTGGTCGTGCAGCCTCAGACCGAGGCCGGCGCCGCTCAGTCAATAGGGCCAGATCTTGGTGTTCTCGCAGTGCACGCCGCTCCGGTGCTCCCGCCACTGGTCGGCCAGGTGGGCAACGACCCCGGAATGGGTCCAGGTGAAGGTGTGCTCGCCGTCCCGGATCATCTCAAACGGTTCATTCCACCGGTCATCACCGGAGACGTAGCGGTGCAGCCCCAGGAGGAGTGCGAAGAATCCCTTGAAGAACAACATTCCGTCGGCGGCGACGGGGTCCATCTGCACCCCGTATGGCTCGATTCCGTTGGCCGTCCAGCCGGGCACGTCGTAATTTCCCCAGGCGCCGGGGGGTACCAGTGCCCGCCACGTGTCGGGGTAGTCCGCCCGGTCGGGGTCAGGGCCGAACTGGGTCATCCAGTCCTCGGCCGCCCACCAGGAAGTGTGCCGGGCGACGAGCTCATTGAGGATCTCCGAGTAGACCTCCCGCCAGGCAGGGGTTCGGTCGCTCATCAGGGCCACCGCGTAGCTGGAGTCGATCAGGTCGAAGCGGTGCCAGGAGAGCATCGGAGGACCGGTCGTGTTGTCCCAGTGGGGGTGGGGTCGTCCACCGCGGTCCCAGTCGTCGGGGGTGGTGGCCTTGCGGTGTAGGTACCGCAGCCAACCCAACGACCGGTCGTCGAGTCGGATGGGGTGATCCTCGGTGGCCATGGGGGGAAGCCCCTTAACAGAGGCGTGTCCCGGATGGACCTGCCGAGGTGTCATTTGACCACGTGGCCGATGGCCCGTCGATCCACGATGCACCTGGGCTCCGGGCAGGTGCGGGAACATAGGATCCGACCGTGGATGCAGGTCGGTGACCGGCCCGAAGCCTTCCCGTACCCGACCATGCCGGTCGTAGGATCCGACGATGATCGACCCGCTCCCAGCCACAACCGGACCGGCCGTCGACCCGGCCCTGGTCGAGTTCGCCGTGGACATCGCCAGGGAGGCCGGTGAGCTGACCCTCGAGTACTTCCGACAGCCCGACCTGGCCGTCGAGGGCAAGGACGACGGCACGCCGGTCACGGTGGCCGACCGGGGCGCCGAACGACTGCTGCGCGAGCGGATCGGCGAAGCCTTCCCAGACGACGCCATCGTGGGCGAGGAGGAGGCCGACGTCGCCGGGACCTCCGGCCGGACATGGATCCTGGACCCGATCGACGGCACCCAGTCGTTCATCCACGGCGTCCCCCTCTTCGCAAACCTGGTGGCCCTCGAGGACCGTCACGGCCCCGCTGTGGGGGTCATCAACGTTCCCGGCCTGGATGAGTGCGTCTGGGCCGGACGTGGCCGAGGCTGCTTAGTGGACGGTGAGCCGGCACACGTCTCGGACCGCACCAGCCTCAGGGGGGCCTGCATCGTCACCAGCGGCGTCGACTACTGGCCGTCTGCGAGCGCACTGGACGAGTTCATCGGACAGGGCGCCGTCATCCGCACCTGGGGCGATGCCTACGGCTACGTCCTGGTGGCGACGGGGCGGGCCGACGCCATGGTGGATCCGGTTGTATTCCGTTGGGACGTCGCTCCGATGCTCACGATCCTCCCCGAGGCTGGAGGAGTCTTCACGGACCTCTCCGGGGTAGTCACAGCCGAGGGCGGGGATGCCCTGGCGACCAACCCGGCACTCCTTGGACAGATCCTGGACCTGGTCGGCCGGAGCTGACCCGAGCTGACAGGGTGCCGCCTCAGGCCAGCGCCCGGTCCCCCTCGAACACCTCGGCCTCCAGGCCCCTGGCAGCCAGCTCCTCCAGGAAGGCCATCGGCTCGACCATCTCAGCTAGGCCGACCATTCCCCGGACGCGGTTTCGACCGGTCAGCAACCACTCCACCGCTGTGGCCGCAACCGCCGCCGCCGCAACGGCCGGTCGACCGGAGGCACCCAGCACGACCACGTCCTCGACGCCATCACGGCGACCCCGGACCTCCACCCGGACAGCACCGGGACCACCCTCCAGATGCGACGGGGCGAGCATCGGTAAGGGGGCCGTCAGCCTGTCGCGGCGCGTCGCGGCCATACGGGCCGTGATCCGTCCCACTTCCGGAAAGGCGTGGTGGAGAAGCACCGGGTCCGGCAGGGCGGCCCGGTAGCAGTCCCGTGGACCCACCGGATCCGGGAACCAGACGAGCTCCCGGCCGGAGCCGCCGGGTCGACGTGCCCAGTCACCCTCACGCCAGTCGAAGGACCGGCGGCTCAGCGCCCGATGGTGGACCAGGGCACAGGCCGGCCCACCGGTCCCGGCCTTGGCCACGTGGATCTCCTCGACGCTCTCGAACCAGGAGATGGCGTGCGCGGCCAGAAGGCAACTCAGCCCGGGAGCGAAGCCGGACCCGACGACCACGGGAACCCCCGCCCGGCCCGCTGCGCCTGCCAGGGCCAGCACCGCGATCGTCTCTGCCAGCCCGTCTCCCACCAGCACCGCCGGCCGTCGGGCCGCGATGGTCCTCTCCACCGCCTCGAGCTGGGTGCCCCGGGGAGTCGCGATGACCACGGCATCGGCCTCGATGGCGGCCGGGAAGGGATGGTGTTCGAGAACGACCCGTTCTCCCAGCGAGCGGCCCACACGTGCAAGACGGTCGGCCGACGTGTCGCGCAGCACGACCGAGTCCACCGTGTCGGTTGCGAGCAACTGGCGTGCAATGCGGGCACCGACAGCACCGGCGCCCAGGACGGCCACCCTCATCAGCGCAACTTCGGGCCGGAGAGAACCCGCCATCCGCCCGACCGGCGGGCGATGCCCGCGCCTCCACGGAGGCGGAGTACGCCAGCGACGGCTGCGGACACCGAAACTGCTGCGAGGGCTCGTCTGATCACCTGCATGGACGTGGGGCTAGCTGGATTCGAACCAGCGACCTCACCCTTATCAGGGGTGCGCTCTAACCGACTGAGCTATAGCCCCGCAGACTCCGGAACGGTATCCGGGGCCTCTGACGGCTGACTACCCGCCGGGTGGCGGCGGACGACCGTTGTCGTCGGATCCGGCTGCCTGGTCCACGAGGATGTCGCCGTGTCGCATTCGGCGCTGCCTCATCGCCGTCTCCTCTTCGATCATCGTGAACCGGATTCCACCGGTCAGGTCGCTGATCAAGTTGAACAGGACGACCAGGACGACCGTCACACCGATCCCACCGACCACGAGGACCAGTCCTCCGAGGACGAAGATGCGGAAGATCTGGGCGCTGTCGAACTCGAACGACTCGAGGGCGAAGAGTTCCTTGACGAAGGACTCGATCTTCGAGATGGTCCCGGCCTCGTCAGCGGCACTCCACAACATCCGTGTCGCTATGACGAGCAGTCCCCACACGCACAGGTAGAAGACGAGGCTGACCTTCAGGACCGACCAGGGCTCGATGTGTCGCACCAGGCGACGCACCCGGCGAACCCGGTAGCTCCCACGCGGTGCCCGTGGCTCCTTCGGCATGGGGGCTGCCTTCGGGGTGGCATCGCGTCGCAGCACCCTCGGGATCCGTGCCCGGTCCTTTCGGAACACCGGCTCGGCGGCAATGTGCCAACCATCCTCGTCGGGGCCTCCGTCGTCGCCGACGGATCGGCGTGCCAGCAGGTCCGCCGAGGATTCGACCACCGGCACAGCCTCGGTGGGCTCACCGGCATCAATCGAGGGATCACCGTCTTCATCCTCAGGTACGGACACCTCAGGATCGGGCGAACCATCGTCCGGTGTGTCCTCCGCGTCCTCAGGTCGACGCGAACCCTCGATCTCGTCGTCGCCCACGGGCCGGGAGTCTAGGGGTAGGCGTTGGGGCGACAGCGTTCGCCCCGGCAGAGCGCAGCGACGGCCCTGGCGGTCGCACGTGCACGACCCACGCGGACCGTCACCTCGACCGACATTCCGAGCTGCGAGAACGACTCCAGAACCGCACCGTTCGCTTCGGCCATCTCGCTGGCCCGACCACGCCCATTGCCCGGATCTACCGCCAGGGCCAGCGCTGCGGCATCTGCCGCTGTCTGGGCGATCGCCCGTTCTCCGACGAGAAGTGCCGTCTCCACGATCAGGACGGCGAGCCCCAGTGCCATTGCCACCAGCAGCGCCACCAACGGCAGCAGTTGGCCCCGGTCGTCGAAATCCACGATTCCACCGATCCCCTCCCGGAGGATCCGGGAGTCGATTGCGTTGTGGGGAAGCAGGGGATCCGACGGCTTCGGACCTGGTCAGTCGGCCTGTGCGTCTCCGGCGGTCTCCTCGGCGGCGGCACCCTCGCCGGGCTCGTCGTCGAGGTTTTCGGCGGGCGCCGGCGAGACGGCCGCTACCTGCTGACCAGATCCGGGCGACATCACCCTGACGCCCGTCGCATCCCGACCCTGTACCGAGATGTCCGATGCCGGCATGCGGATGATCATCCCCGCTGTCGTCACGGCGAACAGTTCTTCGGTCTCGCCTACGATCAGGGCCCCGGCCACCGAGCCCCTCTCGGTCGTGGTCCTGATGCCCCTGACACCCATTCCCGCCCGACCCTTCCTGGTGAACTCGTCCAGCTCGGTCCTCTTGCCGTAGCCCTCCGTGGTCAGGTGCATGATCGTGGTGTCCGGTCGCCCGACGCAGCAGGACACCAGCTGGTCACTCCCCCGGAACTTCATGCCTCTCACCCCGGCTGCATCACGTCCCATGGCCCGCACGTCGGATTCTGAGATTCGCAACGTCTGACCCGAGCTGGAAACCAGGAAGATGTCGTCCTCGCCGCTCGTCGGTACCACCGCCACCAACTCGTCGCCGTCATTCAGGCGCACCGCGATGAGGCCGGCCTTCAACGATGAGTCGTAGGCCGTGAAGCGGGTCTTCTTGATCCGCCCGGACCGTGTGGCGAAGAACAGAAACCGGTTCGACTCATAGTCGCGGGTGTCGATGATCGCCTGGATCCGCTCGTCGGGCTGCAACGGCAGGAGGTTCACCACCGGGGTTCCGCGTGCCGTACGCCCAGCCATCGGAATCTCGTGGGCCTTCAGGCGGTACACCTTCCCCCGGGTGGAGAAGAACAGCAGGTACGCGTGCGCCGTTGTGTAGATCAGGTGGGCGACCACGTCCTCTTCCTTCAACTTCGCCCCGGTGACGCCCTTGCCGCCACGACCCTGGGTACGAAACTCCGAGGTGGACATCGTCTTCACGTAGCCCGACGCGCTCATGGCGAAGACGAGTTCCTCGTCATCGATCAGGTCCTCGATGTCGAGCTCACCCGGATCGTGGACCATCAGGCTGCGCCGTGGGGTGGCGTGCTTGTCGCGAACGGCGGTCAGCTCGTCCTTGATGACCGTCCGGAGCTGGTCCTGGTCTTCAAGGATGGCCTCCAGCTCGGCGATCGTCTTCCTCAGCTCGACCAGGCGTTCCTCGAGGCTGCTGCGACCCAGCCGGGTGAGTCGCACGAGCTGCATGTCCAGGATGTGATTGGCCTGAACCTCACTGAACTCGAATCCGTCACCCATCAGGCCCGCGCGCGCTGTGGCCCGGTCCTCGGACCCACGGATCAACGAGATGATGTCATCGATGCACTCGAGTGCCTTCAGGAGGCCTTCGGTGATGTGCGCCTCATCGCGGGCCCGAAGCAGGCGGAACTCACTCCGCCTCCGGACCACCTCCACCTGGTGGTCCACGTAGGCCACCAGGAGGTCCCGCAGGTTCAATGTCCGTGGAACCCCGTCGACGAGGGCCACCGTGTTGACCGAGAACGTCGTCTGAAGAGGCGTGCGCTTGAAGAGGTTGTTCAGGATCACCAACGCAGGGGCATCCCGCTTGAGCGTGATGACGATCCGGGTGCGGCCCTCGGCGGACTCGTCGTTCACATCGGAGATGCCGTCGATCTCCCTGGCGTCCACCAGGTCGCGGATCTTGGACATGATCAGGTTCGGGCTGGCCTGGTACGGCAGCTCGGTGACGACGATGCGGCTGGACCGGGGACCCTCTTCGATGTCGGCGAGGGCCCGCATGCGGACCTGTCCCCTGCCTGTCCGGTAGGCCTCGCGGATGCCTGACCGCCCGAGAATGAGCGCCCCCGTGGGAAAGTCGGGGCCCGGCAGGTGCTCCATAAGGTCGTCAGGCGTCGCCTCCGGGTGATCGATGAGGTGGATCGTGGCGTCGATGACCTCACCCAGGTTGTGGGTGGGGATGTTGGTCGCCATACCCACGGCGATGCCCTGACTGCCGTTCACCAGCAGGTTCGGGAACCGGGCCGGTAGCACCATGGGTTCGATGAACTCGCCGGAGTAGTTCTCCGTGAAGTCGACCGTGTCCTCGTCGATCCCGGCGAGGAGGTGGAGGGCGATCGGGTCGAGGCGACACTCCGTGTAGCGGGCCGCGGCGGCAGCATCGTCCGGTGAGTAGCCGAAGTTGCCCTTCGGATGAACCACCGGATGGCGGAGGCTGAAGGACTGGGCCATCCTGACCAGGGAGTCGTAGATCGCCTGGTCGCCGTGCGGGTGATACTTGCCCATGACTTCGCCGGTCACCCTGGCGCACTTCATGGTGGGTCGATCCGGGCGGGCCCCGAGGTCGTACATCCCCCAGAGGATCCGCCTGTGGACCGGCTTGAGGCCGTCACGGGCATCCGGAAGGGCCCGCGACACGATCACCGACATGGCGTAGTCGAGGAACGACTGCTCCATCTCCTCCTGGATCTCGATCGGCTGGATGAATCCCAGGCTCGGAGCCGCGTCGTCCACCGGCGGTTCGATGACGTCGTCCATCAGATGTCCAGGAACCGCACGTCGTGTGCGTTGGTCTGGATGAACCGCTTGCGACTCTCCACGTCCTCACCCATCAGGGTGGAGAACACCTCATCGGCGATGGCCATCATCTCGACCGTGACCTGGAGCAGGCTTCGTCGCGACGGATCCATGGTGGTCTCCTTCAACTCGCCGAAGTCCATCTCGCCGAGGCCCTTCAGGCGCTGGAACTCCCTCTTGTGGTTCGGGTGCTCGGCCAGGAAGGCGTTCTTGGCGTGGTCGTCCTTCAGGTAGATCTTCTCGCGCCCGACGACGGTCGAGTAGAGGGGCGGCTGGGCGATGTAGACGTGCCCCCTCTCCACCAGTGGCCTCATCTGTCGGAAGAAGAACGTGAGCAGGAGGGTCCGGATGTGGCTGCCGTCCACGTCGGCATCGCAGAGGAGGATCACCTTGTGGTAGCGGATCTTCTCGGCATCGAAGTCGTCTCCGAAGCCGCCGCCGATCGCCTGGATGAGCGTCTGGATCTCGGCGTTCTTGAGCATCCGGTCAGCCCGGGCCCGCTCCACGTTGAGGATCTTTCCCCGGATCGGGAGGATCGCCATCGTCCGTGGATCCCTCGCCTGGACGGCCGATCCTCCAGCGGAGTCCCCCTCGACTATGAACAGTTCCGATTCGCGCGGGTCCCTTGAGGCGCAGTCCTTCAGCTTGTCCGGCATTCCGGCGCCGTCCAGGGCCGACTTACGCCTCGCCGACTTGCGTGCATCCTGGGCCGCCACCCTGGCGCGCTGGGCGTTGACCGCCTTCTGGAGGATTCTCCTGCCTTCTGACGGGTGCTCCTCGAGCCATTCGGCGAGCTTCTCGTTGGTAGTCCGCTGCACCAGCGATCGGGTCTCGACGTTGCCGAGCTTGGACTTCGTCTGGCCCTCGAACTGCGGGTCCGCCAACCTCACGCTGATGATCGCCGTGAGGCCCTCGCGGATGTCCTCCCCCTGGAGGTTGTCGTCGTTGTCCTTCAACAGGCCGCGCTTGCGGGCGTAGCGGTTCACCACCGAGGTGAGGGCGCTCCGGAAGCCGTCCTCGTGCATGCCTCCCTCGAGGGTGTTGATCCCGTTGGCGAAGGAATGGAGGCCGTCACTGTTAAAGCCTGTGTTCCACTGGAATGCGACCTCCACCTCCTGGCCTTCCTCCTCGCCTTCGATGTGGCCCACCTCGGCGAAGAGGGATTCCTTTGAGGCGTTCACATGGGCCACGAAGTCGCGGATGCCACCCTCGTAGCAGTAGGCGATGTCCTCGTGGCGCTCACCCTCGCGCTTGTCGCTGAGGCGAATCTCCAGGCCGCGGTTCAGGAAGGCCATCATCTGGAAGCGTTCCGCCAGCGTCTGGAACCTGAAACGGGTCTCCTCGAAGACCGTGGCATCCGGCCAGAAGCGGACAGTCGTGCCCGTACGGCCGTCAGGAGCGGCGCCAACCTCGGTCAGGCGCGTCTCAAGGCGTCCACCGTCCACGAAGTCCATGTAGTGGCGGCGATCGTCCCGGTCGATCTCGACTTCGACGCGGCTGGAGAGAGCGTTCACCACGGAGATTCCCACCCCGTGCAGGCCACCTGAGACCTTGTAGCCATCGCCGCCGAACTTGCCGCCGGCGTGCAGGATCGTGAGGACGACCTCGGCGGCGGAGAGGTCGGTGAACTGGTGGTGGCGGTCCACCGGAATGCCACGACCGTCGTCCGAAACCTGGCAGCAGTCGCCTTCCCGCAGGACCACGTCAATTGCCGTGCAGTGACCGGCCATCGCCTCGTCGACCGAGTTGTCCACGACCTCCCAGACCAGGTGGTGGAGGCCCGTCGGGCCGGTCGAACCGATGTACATGCCGGGCCGCTTGCGGACCGCCTCCAGTCCTTCCAGGACCGTGATGTCCGCTGCGCTGTAGGTGGTCTCGGGGCTCGTCATGGGGTCCCCTCCGGAGGTGTCGTGGTGCAGGGGCTCGAGGAAGCCGAGAATTGCGTCGGATAGGCACAAAACCGCAGGTCAGAGGGCCAGTTCACGACCCGTCCAGTCTACCAGCAGAGGGGCCCCGGACCACGGATCCGGATACACCGCCGACGGCGTGTGGTCCCCGCTTCGCGGGGGTCACGGAAAGCCCGTTAGGAGCCCTGTGCGGGCTCCACCCGTACCCGTACGGCGGTGATCCGTCCGGGTCCGACAATGCCATCGATGCGTTCCAGTAACTGTGTCTCCAGCCAGGAGATCTGACTGCCCCACGCCGGATCATCGACGCTCACCAGGAGCTCGGATCCCCTCACCGCAACGGCCCGGATCCTGGTGGCAAGGCCGTCCCCCACCACCTCGGGCCACCTGTCCAGCAGGGTCGCCATCGAGTCGATCTCCAGTGATCCCATACCAGCCAGGAGCCGTTCCAGGCTCCTGCGGATGGGCATGGGCCCCCGGTCCTCAGGCATCATTCCGAGGTGGGCAATCCAGCCCGTGCCGGCCCGCCAGGTGTTTCACCCAGCTCATGAGAACACCCCGTCCTGGAGGCGTAGGACCGTTCCCGCCTCCACGCCGTCCGGGACGGTTCCCGCTGTGGTGATGACCGACTGGGTTGCCGGCAGGAGATCGACCAGGGAGCGAACCCTGTCGTCGTCCAACTCGGAGAACACGTCGTCGAGCAGTACCACCGGATCGGTTCCGGTCCGATCCACGACGAGCCGGTGGCCGGCCAGGCGCATCGCCAGGGCCACCGACCGCTGTTCCCCCTGCGACGAGTGCGTCCGGGTCGGAAGGCCGTCCAGGCGGATCATGACATCGTCGCGATGTGGTCCGACGGTGCTGATTCCACGTCTCACGTCATCACCGCGGGCACGCCCGAGAGCCTCGTGGAGGCCCTCGGCGGACCACTCGTCGCAATAGGCCATGGAAATCTCCGAGGCTCCCCCGCTCACGCCCTGCAGTAACTCCCCCACCAGGGGTTCGAGTACTTCCAGGATCTCCCTCCTGGCTGTAGCGAGGTTGCTACCCACCTCGGCGAGCTTGGCGTCCCACACGTCGAGGGTGATCGCCACCTCGTCGGCGAGTCGTCCCCTGGCCTGTTTCAGGAGCGCATTGCGCTGTCTCAGGATCCGGTCCAGGTCGGTGCTCAGGGCCTGGTTGCGGGGATGCACGTCGGCGAGGAGGTCATCCAGCCATCTTCGCCTGCCGCCCGGCCCCCCTTTGACCACCCCGAGGTCCTCCGGACCGAAGACCGTCGTCCGGAAATGGCCGAGCAGGTCCCTCATTCGTTGGACCCGATTCGAGTTGACGAGGATCCGGTTGCGCCCGGACGAAGTGATCTCAGCTTCAAGCAGGATCGTCCTCTCCCCCTTCGCCACCTCCGCCCGCACCACGGCCTGATCGGCCCCGTGCCTGATAAGGGCCTCATTCGGAGCTCCACGGAACGAGGATCCTCGTGCAAGCCAGACGATCGCCTCAATCAGGTTGGTCTTGCCCTGACCATTCGACCCGACCACAAGTGTCACACCGGGATCCAGGACCACGTCCACGGACGCGTGATTGCGAAAGTCGGTCAGCCAGAGCCTATTGACGCTCACGACAGGATTCCCGATCCAGGAACGACCGGACCGGACGCGACCGTCAGGAAACCCGTACGGGCATGAGAAGGTAGAGGAACTGGTCGTCTCCCGTGCTGCGGAGGATGGCCGGCTTGAGAGAGTCGATGGTCTCCAACCGGACCACATCACCGGGACTGGCCTCTAGGCCGTCGACCAGGTACTCCGGATTGAAGGCAACGGTCAGGTCGGAACCCGTGTACTCGGCATCGAGTGTTTCCCTGGCCTGTCCAACGTCCTGGGTGATCGCGACGAGCTCCAGCCCCTCGGATGACATGGCCAGCCTCACCGGAGTGGAGTCCTTCGCCAGGATTCCCACCCGGCGGACGGCCTCCAGTAGCGCCAGACGATCCACCACCAGCGAGTTCGGGTGATCCTCCGGGATGAGGCCCCGGTAGTTGGGGAACTCACCTTCTATGAGGCGGGTGACGATCTTGACGTCGTCGACCACGAACGATGCATCGCGCTCGCCAAGCAGGATCGTGAGATCAGAGGCGTCTCCGAGGACCCGGGCTACGGCATCGAGCGCACGTGACGGAACCAGCACCGTCTGGTCCCGGCCCAGGATTGAGGTTCCCGGAAGGTCACTTACCGCCAGGCGGTAGGAATCCGTGGCCACGAAGCGAAGTCCATCGGCTTCAGCCGCCATCAACACACCGGTCAGGATCGGCCTGGCATCATCCGCGCTGGCTGCCTTCACAACCTGATCGAGAGCAGCCGAAACCACCATTGCGTCGAGAGTTACCGAATCACCACCTGGTTCATCGAACCGCGGATATTCGTCAGCGGACATGACCCGGAGGCTGAAATCAGACCGCCCGGCTACGAGGCTCGCCCCTTCATCGCCGACCGAGAACTCGACCTGACCACTGTCCATTGCGCGGACGATGTCGGATCCGAGTTGGGCGGACAACACCACGGATCCATCACCACCACCACCGACGGTCGCTTTTACCCGGATAGTCAGGTCCAGGTCGCTACCGGTCACGGTGAGTTGGTCGCCCACGAGTTGCAGGTGGAGGCCGGAAAGAACAGGGAGGCTGCCGCCACGCCCGGACACAGCCCTTCTGGCAATCGAGAACGCCCGGTCGAGTACATCTCGTTCACATCGGAACTTCACAGGCTGGTCTCTTTCAACTTGTCAGAATTCAATTTAGGTAATAGTGGTAATAGGTGCTGTGGATTGTG
>Ga0257111_1000004_pt1 | contig 124048 bp, 108 predicted proteins | sample LP_taG_6_FD_191567 | JGI IMG/M metagenome (GOLD analysis project Ga0257111, IMG submission 191567) | Marine microbial communities from Northeast Subartic Pacific Ocean, Canada - LP_J_2015_P26_500m | ecosystem: Environmental > Aquatic > Marine > Oceanic | place: Canada: Northeast Subartic...
TTAAAAAATTTAATCTTATAGATTTATATGGAGTCCCAAACATAGACAAAGCCCTTATGTCACTCTCCGATCACACAAAATTTGAGGTGGAGGATGAAGGCACAATCAGTATATCGATTGATGTGGATACAGAATGGTTACATTCAGTTGAAAGTGAAGAAACAGCAAAAAATCAATGTACAGATATGGCTATCTATTTTGTTGAACAATTAGATCTAATAAATAAATCTTTAAAGACAGAGCAGGCTTCATTTCACAGAGAATTTATTGGCGAGAGATATAGACAAAATCTAGTTGATTTGAAAAAAGCTGAAGATAGTTTGAAGGTATTCCAGGAAAACAACAAAATGGTTGCACTGCCAGAACAAACTTTAGCAGCTATTGAGGCAGCCGCAGCTATAAAAGCCCAAATGCTATCGAATGAAGTAAAGCTTGGAGTAATGTTAGGAGCATTAAATACTAATCATCCGGACATTGAGAATATAAAAAAAGAAAACAGTGAACTAAGTAAAAAAATGAATGAATTAGAGTATGGAACAAATGTAATTGGATATAAAAAGAGTAACCTTTTTCCAGTGTTGGCTGATGTACCCGAGCTGGGTGTGGAGCTAGTTCGCCTGAAAAGAGAAGTTGAAATTCAGAATACATTATTTGTGTTTTTAACTCAACAATATGAAGAAGCAAAAATAAAAGAAGCCAAAGACACTCCTACGGTTCAAATTTTAGACTATCCTCAAATACCTCAACTCAAGAGCTCGCCAAAAAGAGTGTTGATATTAATTTTTTGTATAATAATCACGTTTTTTGTGAATGTTCTGTTCATTCTATACAAATCCGAGAAAAGGATTTAAAAAAAACGAATAATGAGACTACTTGTTAATAACAAAAAATCATATCTACCAGTATAATTTCATTTTATTTATAAATAAATATATCGTGCGGTATTCAATTGATAAAAAAATATCTAGTTAATTACCGAAACGTAACTTTACTAATCATTCTTTCTGTTATTTTTGGTTTTATCAGAAATGTCGTACTTGGGAGGATGCTATCGATAAGTGATTTCGGAGTTTATTCTCTATCTCTTTCCGTGATTGGTATAGTATCAGCATTACTTTTATTTGGTCAGCAAAGAGGAATAATTAGATTTTTCATAAAAAAAAATGTGACAGATTATGATTGGAAAACACCAATTTTAATTCAATTATTTATATCAATTCCAATAACCTTTATTTCAATACCAATAATTTCTAGTTACTATAATGTCGACTATGCTTTTACTTATTTTTGTGTGTGTGTTATTGTTTCTACAGTAATTACTGATTTACTTATAAATATTGTTAGATCATCTGGGAAGTTTGAGTTTGCCCTAATATTGCAAAGAATGATTAGGATCATTGTAGCTATAACTGCCATAATATTCTTTATTAACGATACCTTACGATTAACATCTATTTTTTATTTTTTTGGCAGTATTCACTTTATTTACGGTGTTTTTGTTTACAATTATGTAATAAGAAAAATAAATCTTGGACCTATTAAAGTTCCTTTTAGTTCACAAAAAGAAGGTCTTTATTTTTCTGCATTAGATGTTATATCTCTCATCAATATGTATGGAATAAACTTTATTATCGCTGAAATTTTATCCATTAATTATTTAGGTATATTTTTTGCTTTTAATATAATTCTGAGGATATATGAAATATTTGCTCAATCCACAGATTTTGTTACTATGCCATCCTCAAAAGAAATAGATAGATCTGGATTAATAATTATTGTTTTGAAAAATCTAATAATTGGGTCAGCTATTTCTTTGTTTTTTCTAACCTTTGGAGACTACATAGTTTCACAATTATATCTGAAAAAATATGATGAATATCTTAACCTTATTCCATTAATATGTTTAATCGGACAAGTTAAGATGATGGATAGTATCCCTTTAAGCATTATAGGCGGAATTTCAAAAAAAACCATCTTAACTCGATACGTCCAATATAATTCTATTCTTACGATAATTTTTATTCCAGGATCAATTTATTCTATCAAATATTTTGGTCTTATGGGTGCGGCTTACGCTTTAATCATTTTACATTTTCTTAGGTCTATATATGGTTTTAGAATTTTGTATGAAAGATATAAACTTTAATAATAGGGACTAGGTCAACTTGTTTTTGTTAAAACCAATTATTAATAATACAATGGTCTCAAAAGACCAGATTAAATTATTCTTTCTTCAGTTCATACTAATATCAGGTATTATTTTAATCAATGAAGAACAATCATATTTATTCCTTTTCTTTTATATTCTTGCTTCTGTCTTTTGCATTCTGAATCCAAAATATATACTTTACATATTCTATAGTTCAATCTGGATCAGTCTCAAACTGCACTTTGAAATAGAGAACGTCATAATTAGACTGAGCGATATTATATTTATTCTTCTTTTTTCTTCTTGGCTAATTAATTCATTTTATAATAAAAGGTTAATGATTGATACCCCAAAGAAGAATGACTATGTGATGATTGGATTTGTTTTGTTAAGCTGTTTCAGCTTAATAACAAGTCTAAATAGGTTTGGTACTATTGTTGAGATAATTCAGATTTTTCAGCTGATATTTTTATACTATATGTTAAAAAGTATAATAAACAATGATAGAGACATAAAATATTTCATGATCGCCACAATAATATTTGGACTTATCGATTCATTTTATATTTTTTCTACAGTATTTGAACATGGAATAGGTGGAAGGCATATTGGAATCTTAGAAAAGACCCCTGATGAAATTCCATACTCATTAGTATTCTTATATCTTTTATTTTTATCAGAAAAAAATATGTTTATAAAGGGAATTAAATTAGGGTTATTATTAATCTTAACCGTTGCTCTTTTTCTAACAATGGGTAGGGGATTACTTATTATTACTGGTGTAATGTTTGTTATCTCAACAATTATTTATCTTGGCTCAAGGAAAAAATATATAAACATAGTTATAATGTTTACAGCTGCAGCAATCATTTCTATATTTTTAATATCTTCTAGTCAAAGTGCCAGCAATAGATATGGGTCCATCGTTAAAGGTGGTGAGCATATAGATTTAAGACTATATAATTATTATTCATCTATAATGATAATGAAAAAATATCCTTTTACAGGTGTCGGCCTTGGTAATGATTATGAATATTTAAAAGCCAATTTGCCAGAATTTTCTCCAGAATTAGTTAGAAAATGGGGAGGGGATACACCACATAATGAACTCCTTCATTTTGGAATTCAATCGGGAGTGCCAGGTGTGGTATTTGCGATTTTCTTTTATTTTAGTTTGATAAGGAGATCTTATAAAATTTTAATTCAAAAAAAACTTCAATCTCAAACTTTAGCAATTGGGTTATTTTCATTTAGTATTGGAATTTTTCTTTGGAGCCTAGCAAATGATGTAATATTGGCAGGATATGGATCATTAGCAATATTGATTACTGCATTCACAGATAAAATATATGGCAGCAATGAAGCAAACTATTAGTATCAAGTATTTAAACAGAGTTTGGTTAGGTAAGTTCGTAAAATGTTGAACGTATTACAGCATCAGCTCCAACTGTTTTTTTATTTACTTGGCAAATTATGCGCTTCGATTTGTATTCTAATAAGAATGGGTCCTTGTGCAACTCTATACCGCTGTTAAGTAGAAAGCGAATATTTGAACCAGAAGGCTTATCTATATTCGGGATAAATCTTTTTACAGAAGGGATGTGTTCAGTAACCAACAAATATCGATAGGGCTTAACCTTGTTGACGTAATCAACAAATTTTTTTATCTCAGCGTTACTTAAATGCTGGAGAACTTGTCGGACAAATGCTAGGTCTCCTTTTGGTAATTCATCTTCAGCGAGATTAATTTTCTTAAACTTTAAATTTTCACACTGATAGTTCTTTCGATTTTGCTCAAGAATGACACTTGAAATATCACAAGCAACATACTTGCTACAGTTATCAATGAAATTTTTACCTACGCTAAAATCTCCACAGCCCAAATCTACAATTTTAGTGCAACCAAGTGTTTTGATTTCTACTTTTACAGCTTCTACATATGGTTTTACCACATCAAAGCTATTAGATCCACTACCGCTTGTTAGCCTACCAAATTCATCTTTTCCCCAAATTCCATCTTCATATATTTTATCAAAAATATCTGACGTGTTCATTCCTTTGAACGTGGCCTCAATCCCAAAAATTTTGTATTGAATTTTGCGGTAGACTTGACGCAGCATAGGAGGAAAAATTCTTTTCAGTGCATTTTTAATAACTTTCATTTTTTCTTTCTTGCTTAATCTAATTCATTCTTTATTATCTTAGAAATAAAGACAAACTGTTTGCTAAACCTTTTCAATTTCTTCAATGCTGTGACTGTTAATTATATGATGAATTTTCAGTGAGAATTTATACTAATATTATAATTCGTATTTTTTAATGAAATTCAGGAACATTTAAATAAAGTATATTAAAAATATAAATTAATTACCATGTTAAATATCGTGGTCTATTTATTGTATTGAACATAATGAAAAGTAAAATAAAGATTTTACATGTTATTACTCATCTCCCGATAGGTGGGGCTCAAGATAATACATTGTACACTGTTGAATTATTAGACAAAGAAAAATATGATATTTCCCTTTGCTGTAATCTTGATGGGGAGTTAGTAGAAAGGGCCAAAAAGGTTGAGGCTGTCAAGCTTTTTGATATACCCTTTTTAGGTAGAGAAGTCAGTCCATATCGGGATATAAGGGCATTTTTATCTTTATATAAACTATTTAAAGAAGAAGATTTCACTATCATCCATACTCACAGCTCAAAAGCTGGTCTATTGGCTAGGCTTGCAGCAGTGTTAAATAAAACGCCAATAGTAATCCATACTATACATGGATTTGCATTTAATGATTTCATGAATGGACTTAAGAAGAATTTTTTTATTTATTTAGAAAAGCTATTAGCGAAGTGGACAGATGTTTTAATAACAGTCTCTAACTTGAATAAAAAAAAGATAATTGATTTAAATATTGCTCATGAAAACAAAATTAAAAATATTTATAGTGGAATTGACTTAAGTTTATTTACTAACAAAAGAAATGATGAGTTTCGAAAAGAATTAAATCTAGAAAATGATCATCTTCTTTTAGGGTCTGTGGGAAGACTTTCCAATCAAAAAGATCCGATTACAATGATTGAGGCTTTTGGTATTATCAGTAAACCATTTCCAAATGCACATTTAGCTTTAGTCGGAGATGGAGAGCTTAAAGGTAAAATTCTTGAAAAGATTGACCAATTAAAACTAAACGATAGGATACATCTTACTGGAAACAAAAATAACCCCTGGTCTGTCTACCATAGTATAGACTTGTTTATTATGAGCTCAATCTATGAAGGCTTAGGTAGATCGATAACAGAGGCTTTATCATGTGGCGTTCCTGTAGTTTGTACAGATGTAGAAGGTGTACCGGAAATTGTTAGAGATAATATAACAGGTATTTTGGTCCGACCAAAAGATTCCAATAAACTAGCAGATGCAATAATACGTACTTTAAATGATATGGAGACTGCAAAAAAAATGGCAGAAGAAGGTCGTAGATTTGTCAATGATAATTTTGATGTTAATAAAATGGTGAATGATATTGATAGTCTCTACAATACTTTATTATCATAGTTTATTAATTACCAGCTAAAGTCCAACCCAATAATAAATTTTTCACCCGTATTTTTTCTATTTCTCGCATAAGGATCAACCGTCTGAATTATTGAATAAGTTGATCTTATTTTCAATAAATCAGAAAAAATGTAATTAAAGCTAGTATTTAATTCAGAAATTTTATTTTTAGTGGTTAGAAAGAAGTCTGTGTCCCAATCCATTTCTTTATCTCTATTATCATAGTCATCCAAAATATATGCACCGTTCCCTATACCTTTTATAATATGTTCAAAAGAGGACTCAATGATAATTTTTGGAGTCGGGAAATAAAAAGATTCTAAGCGTAATACCTTGCTGCTAGGACCATAAGGAGAGCCTAAAGATTTTTCTCTATGCGCATAAGAAAAATCAGGGTGAGTATACGTCCAAGGCCTTGTTACATTATATTCTAGCCTCAAATCTGGAAGTGACATATTTGATGAAGTAAAAAACAATCCAATCTGATAAGAGTATTTATTCCCCCACCAGTCCGACATTATATCCTGCCATGAAAGTTCATCAATTAATAATGTATTGTAGACTATTAAGCCGGGAATGACCCTGTATGATATATCAAAGGCCATTAAAATATTATCGAGATCTCCTAGATTGTGTTCCTGTGACCAGTAGAATGAAATTGGGTTCAGATACCCAATCTCAGGAGAGCGGTTACCGTACACAACTAGTTCAGAGAAAGAAGTATATAAATTATTATTTATTTTTATTTGCGCCCTGTGCCCAGCAATGAATTTTTCTTTTTTGATATTTGACAAGTGTATGTTTTGAATTGATGAAGCAAGCAAAGACCCGTGAAAGTATTCTAGTCGTAATGAGCCTATATTTTTATAAAGGGAAATGCGATTAAATGGGATCGCATTTGCAGCTATAATTGGGGATCGTCCAGATGACCAGCCCCATGAAAATGGGTTATTGGCGATCTCTATATCTAAGACTGAATTTTTTATATATAACGAAGTTTGGTTGGTATACCAAAAGTTCATGTCAATAGTGGGGAAATATTTTACCCATTCGTCATTATACTCATCTGATATCCAGATCGTTCTTCCACTATGCCTATGCATAGAGAATTTAGTTGACAGAAAAATATTATTTTTGATAAATCCATTTAAATAAAATTCATCTGAATATTGGAAGCCACTTGTGCTTTTATTTGGCTCAAATAAGATCTTTTCATTCCAGCTAAGCCACATAGACATTGAGTCTGATGTAGATTGGAAAAAATATTCTTTTGGTTTATTAAAATTATCGTTTATTATACCTTTTAAAAGATAATCTATCTTATGCTTTAATATTGAATTAGTCGAACTGGAATCCATTTTGGCCATTTGTATATCACGTATATGTATTCTAACAATATCATTTTCATAATTACTTAAATAATTATTAGCATCGATTTTACTGATTGAATTATTACCAAAAAATTCGAGCGGTATATCACCCAAAGCGGAATATCTTTTTATCAGAATCTGCGATGGATGATTAACTTCTATGGGAAGTTGTGAGAAACCATTTGCAAGTAACATTAATGTTACTAATGGTAATGTTTTTATATAAAAGTTTCTCATAGTCATTGCATTTACCTACCTCAAATGCTAAGTTTACGCTCCAATTTAAGGAATCCTATCGAAAAAAAACGCTAACAGTTTGTCAAAAATAAATAGAAGAAATTAAGCTTCGCTTGACAAGTCTGGAGGCGTCACTCCATAGTTATTATTGACGCTTAGTATCTAATTATATAGATAATTATTTGATCAATATTAGATGGGAATATTAAACCAATTATTAGTTCGCTATCCAAAGTGGATCGTATCCTGGGCCTTGGTTCTTATAGATGCGGTTATTGGATACTATGTAATAATTAATGTTTTATTAGATATACCAAATGGTCTATCAAATTCTTCAATATTTTCAATCTTTATCACATTACAGATTGTTTGGTGTTTTACTTTTTGGGCAACTAATCTATATAATGGAGATGCTGAGATTTCAAGGTTTGGTGAGACAGAGAACCTTATCAAGCTAACGTTCATTATTATGACCACTTGTATATTTTTATTGGGAATAGATATAAATCTTGGTCCAGTTAAATCGCAATATATTATTAGATACTGGATATTATTTTCACTTTTAACCATATTAAATAGATGGGTAATTCGATCAATACAAAAGTTTTTACTAAAAAAAGGATTTGGACAACACAATGTTATAATAATCGGATCTGGCGAAAGATCAAGTTTCGTAACTGAAAAACTCTTGAACCATCAACAAAAACTATATCGAGTTCTTGGGCACATTAAAACTGATAGTGAAAAAGATGAAAGTGAAAACGAAATATCTGGTTTTCTTGGGAAAGAGAAAAATATGAAAGATATAATAGCCCAAAATCCAATTTCAGATATTGTTATTGCTCTTGATGTTATGGATCATGATCATATCTTAAAATTAATTTCAATAATTAATGGTTCTCCGATATCAATAAAGATTGTACCTGATCTATATGAAGTAATAAGTGGTTTAGCAAGAACAGAACAAATTTCTGGCCTGCCTTTGATAGAGGTTAATTTCCAAGAAAGTAAATGGTCTAGCTCTGGAATGAAACGGGCTTCAGATTTTTTATTAAGTACTATTGCACTTATAGGTTTCTCCCCATTATTTATTTTAATTGGGATAATTATCAAAATAAACTCGAAAGGTCCGATTATTTATAGTCAAAAAAGATGGGGATACCGCGGTCGACCTTACAATATATATAAGTTCAGATCTATGGTTTCTGATGCAGAGGAGGAAAGTGGCCCAGTTTGGACACTTGATGATGACCCTAGAATTACATCTATTGGGAAGATATTGCGAAAGTACAGAATCGATGAGTTACCTCAATTTATTAATGTTTTTCTTGGACAAATGAGCGTCATAGGGCCTAGACCTGAGAGGCCATATTTTATTGAAAAATTAAAAGAAAAATTCCCATTATATGAAAGGCGTTTTAGAGTTCGCCCTGGAATTACTGGCTGGTCACAGATTAAACATCCTTCTGATACAAAAGAGGAAGATGTCAGGCAAAAATTGAGATATGATTTTTATTATATAGAAAACTTAAGTTTTAATCTCGATCTTAAGATATTTGCTAGTACAATAGCTGTGGTTTTATCGGGCAGAGGTCGCTAAATAATTTCTAATATCAGCTTGTTTGATGGTATGACTTGTACCAGTCAATAAATCTTTTTATTCCTTCTTCAATATCTACTTGCGGTTTGTAGTCAGTTATCTTTTCTAATTTAGTTATATCGGCATTAGTATCGCGAACATCACCCTGTTGCATAGGCTTTAATATTATGTTAGCTTTTTTCCCAAGATAATCTTCAATTATATTAATAAATCGCAAGAGCTTTACTGGCTCGGAGCCACCAATATTTAGTATATCATTATTACTTAAGATATTTTGATTGTTTTCATTAATCTTTATTAGTCTGTAAATAGGCTCCACTATATCGCTAATGTAGGTAAAACTTCTAGTATGATTACCTTTGTTAAATAAATCGATATTCTTGTTTTCAATAATGGCTTTTGTGAATATATATAATGCCATATCAGGTCTTCCCCATGGTCCGTATACAGTAAAAAATCTAAGGCCTATTGTTTTGAGTCCATAAAGGTTTGAATATGTATGTGCCATTAACTCATTAGTCTTTTTTGAAACTCCATACATAGATATTTGTTTTTCCGTTTTATCATTTTCTGAAAATGGTAGATCTTTATTATTACCATATATTGAGCTTGAAGATGCATATATTATATTTTCCACATTATAATTATTACAGTTTTCAAGTATATTTAAAAATCCAGTTATATTGGTATCTATATAGAATTGAGGATTTGTGATGGAATATCTTACTCCAGCTTGGGCACCAAGGTGTATTACTTGATCGAGTTGATTATTATTAAAAATAGATGTCAATTCATTATTATAAATAAAGTCAACTTTATGAAATTCAAAATTAGAAAACTTTTTTAAGTTGTTAAGTCTATCTTGTTTTAATATTGGATCATAATAATCATTAAGATTATCAATACCTATAATTTGATAATTATTATTTAATAATTTTTCTGCTAAATGATAACCAATAAAGCCAGCAACGCCAGTTATAAGTATTTTTTTCATAGTTATAAGTTATTTAATTTTCACAATTATATAATAAACCAATTAAGTATTAACAAAAAATAAAGTATGATTTCTATAAATGAAATTCGATCTAAACCTCAAAAGATAAAAGAAGCGCTTAAGAGCAAGGGATATGATGGGTCAATAAAAGATATTATTACTCTAGATGAGAACTTTAGAAAGTTAACTCATAGTATAGAAACGCTTCGCGCACAGAAAAATAATGTTTCAGAACAAGTTGCCAAAGCCAAACGCAGTGGTGAAGATACTCAAAATAAAATAAAAAAAATGAGAGCTTTAGGAGATGAAATTAAGTCATTAGAAATTTCATCGAATGAATTAAAGCTTAAATTAAAATCAAATCTTGAAGAAATTCCTAATATACCTGATAGCTCAGTTCCAATTGGTATAGATGAAAATGATAATGTGATCGTAAGAGAATGGGGTGAAAAGCCTGTTTTTAATTTTAAAGAAAAACCTCACCTAGAACTAGGCAAATCACTTAATCTTATAGATATGGAGCGTGGCGCTAAAATTTCAGGTAGTGGTTTTCCTCTTTATGTTGGCAAAGGAGCAGAGCTTGAACGTAGGATAATTAATAGTATGATTGATCACCATGTAAATGATTATAATTTTACTGAAATGTTGCCGCCAGTGTTAATGCTTGAAGAATCAATGAAAACAACAGGCCAGCTACCAAAATTTAAAGACGACATGTATTATACAGACTTAGATGAACTTTATTTAGCACCGACAGCAGAGGTTCCAATAACAAATGTGCATAGAAATGAAATAATCTCAGAGTCTAAGCTCCCAATTAATTATGTCGCATATTCACCATGTTTTCGAAGAGAATCTGGCTCCTATGGTAAAGATACGCGGGGCCTATTAAGGCTTCATCAGTTTAATAAAGTAGAAATGGTAAAATTCGTTAAGCCTGTTGATTCTTACAAATCATTGGAAGAATTAACGCTTCAAGCGGAATCAATACTTCAAAAACTTGGGATCACATATAGAGTGGTTGAGTTATGCACAGGTGATTTAAGCTTTGCAGCAGCAAAGTGTTATGATATTGAAGTATGGTCACCTGGAGAGAAAAAATGGCTTGAGGTTTCATCCTGCAGTAACTTTGAAGATTTCCAGGCAAGAAGAGGAAAAATAAGATATAGGAGAGAAGAAGATAAAAAAATTGACCTTCTTCACACATTGAATGGTTCAGGATTAGCAACTCCTAGGCTTATGGTTGCTCTTCTAGAAACATATCAAACTGAAGATGGAAGGATAGAATTTTCTGATTCTGCTGCTGATTTTATTGGAATAAAAGAAATATCATAATTGTATTTTTCTTGGTTAGTATTTGTAACTGTTTCTTGGACCATTTTTTTTGGTATTATGATAATAGTCGTTTCCCCTTTTGACTATACTAGAGGGAAAATATTAAGCAAAATTGTGAAATATTGGGCTAGGACCATATTTTTATCTGCTGGGATAAAAACAAAAATAATTGGTCTTGAAAATTTAGATAGCTCCAAGAACTACATTTTTGCAGCTAATCACTCTTCTAGCCTAGATATACCGCTTATGCTTGGTTTTATTCCATTCTGGATAGTCCCAATTTCAAAAATAGAATTGAAGTGGATTCCATTTTTAGGTTGGGCAATGCAAATGGCAGGACATGTATTCGTTGATAGAAGCAAACACGAGAAAGCGCTGTTATCAATAAAAAGTATAAAGAATTCTCTATTAAAAAGACCTCGTTCTATTTTATTATTTCCTGAAGGGTCTAGGACAAATGATGGGCAGATAAAACAATTTAAGTCTGGCGGACTCAGCTTAGGAATTCAAACAAAAACACCAATAGCTCCAGTAGCTATCATTGGTACGTTTGGCTCATTGAAAAAAGGCTCCAAATTATTTATAAATAACTTGCTTATAATTAAATTTGGTAATCCAATTGATACAACGGATTACTCTGAAAAAGATCGAAAAATTTTGGCAAATATAGTTTGTGATAGAGTTAAAGAACTAAAAAATGATTATTCTTAACTAACATCTATTATATGAGCCTATTAGAAATAAATAGTATTAGTCAGTATACAATTGAATGGCGAAAAAAAAATACTAAGATTGTATTTACAAATGGTTGCTTTGACCTATTGCATAAAGGACATCTAGATTTATTGAGTAAGGCATCAACATATGGAGATATACTTATAGTAGGATTAAATTCAGATAGTTCTGTAAGAAAAATAAAAGGAAAAGAGAGACCTATTGAGAATGAAAAAATTAGATCTAAAAATCTGTTAAAACTTAACTATGTTAACTATGTAATCATTTTTGATAGTGAGACTCCACAAGACTTGATTAAAACAATTGTGCCAAATGTATTAGTCAAAGGTGGTGATTATAATGATACCACCATCATTGGAGCTAAAGAGGTTATTTCAAATGGTGGTAAAGTGAAAATTATACCCCTAACTGCAGGGTATAGCACTAGCTCAATTATAAAATTACAAAAAAGATAATACCTTGCTCAGCTTGTGTAAGAATTATAATTTTAGCAACAATAATCTCCGCAAATCATTATGAAACCGATATTTACAGGCATTTTACCCCTAATATTAAAAATACTATTTTCTAGTCAAACCATTCTACTATCTCAGAACGATCAATTTTCAGGAAATAATGCAACGACTACAAATAGTAACCAAAAAATTAATTTAGATGACAGTCGAAATAGGTTCCCTGAAATATTACATGATGTAAAAGTATTACTTTCTGAAGTCCTTATAGCCGATCATCATCTTGATACATTAGAGGTTATTTATAATCTTAGTAGAATCTATGATTTACTAATGGAGGCTGATCAGATAGGAGACATGAACCAGGAAGATCAGGAAGAATTTGAACGATTTGAGAAATCATTTCTTGATATTTATACACATAAGTTAGGAACAATCCGTTCCTCGGACGCGCCTGTCACAGCAGAAAGATTTCGTCGAGACATAACTGAAGCGTTAGACCCGCTGGAAATAGAAATGGGTAAGACAAAATATGTTGTGGTTGATGACAGGGATGGTCACATACCGTTAGTCAGGAATAAACAGGTAGACCAGTTCATTACATATTTTACTACAGCAAAAGGGAGAAAGCAGTTTGCTATTTGGATGAAGAGATATATGGAATATAAAGACTTGATCCTTCCAATTCTTAAGAAACATGAAATGCCTGAGGAGCTAATGGTTCTAGCAATGATCGAATCTGGCCTAAATCCAAAGGCATATAGTCGTGCTAACGCATCAGGCATGTGGCAATTTATTTATTCAACGGGAAAAAATTACGGTCTAAAAAGGGATTGGTATATTGATGAGAGACGTGATCCAATTAAGGCAACGGGCGCGGCCTGCGAATATTTAAAGGATTTAAATGAACAGTTTGATAATTGGTACTTGGCTCTTGCAGCATATAATTGTGGTTCAGGGAGAATCTCCAGAGCTTCTAAGCTGCATCAAACCTATGACTTTTGGCAAATGCACTCGCTCCCAAGAGAGTCAAGAAATTATATACCTTACTACCTTGCTGCAGCAATAATTACAAAGGATCCGGAGAAATATGGTTTTACTATTCCCAAAGTAAAGCCATTCTCCTATGAGGAAGTATTGTTAGAAAACAGTGCTGACCTCGCAGTTCTTTCTAGAGTCGCTGGGATCAAGGTTAAAACATTGCGCAAGTATAACCCTGAACTAAGGCAGTCTGCTACTCCGGCGGATACTCCCTACCTGTTAAAGCTGCCAAAAGGAAAAAAAGAACAGTTCTTAGCAAGATGGAACTCTATTCCTGAATCTGAAAGATTTGCTCCTCAGTTCATTGTTCATCGAGTTAGGTATGGTGAAAGTCTATGGACAATATCAAAAAAATATGGTGCATCAATTCATGATATAGCAGCAGTAAACAAGATACGAAACCGTCATAAAATTAAAGTTGGAAACAAGTTGAAAGTTCCACTTAAAGGAGGCGTACTAAGAACCTGGGGAACAAAGGATAACGGAGGACCGGCGGGTCATTATAAAGTAACTTATAAGGTTAAAAGAGGTGATACTCTAGGCCAAATCGCCGAAGACTATAAATCAAAAGCAAGTAAAATAAGGAGATGGAATGGGTTAAAATATGGCTCGAGCCTAATCTATCCTGGTCAAAAACTTAAGATATGGGTCAAGGAAGGATAAAAAAATGACAAAGCAAAATATTGTCGATATTGTCTCTGAAGCGACTGGCCTTACCAAGGTTGAAACAGAGGTAGTAATGAATGGGGTCATGAAAACAATTATAGACTCTCTAGCTTCGAATAACAGAGTTGAACTAAGAGGCTTTGGTACATTTGGTGTAAAACATCGAATGCCTAAAAAAGCTAGGAATCCTGGTACAGGCGATGCAATATATCTGCCTGAAAGATTTGTTCCTACGTTCAAACCAAGTAAGATTATGCGATCTCGCGTAAACGAGTTAACTAAAAAATAATAGAGGAAATTATGCCCTGCGGTAAAAAACGAAAAAAGCGAAAAATGAATACGCACAAACGAAAAAAGCGATTGCGTGCAAACCGACATAAAAAGAAAAACGTATAATAAGTACAAGTTTATTTTCTAGTTAATTTTATCCATATTCTATCTGCCTGGGGGTTCCCAATACGGTGACTAAATCACACTATTCAGTATCAGATCTCATTTCTAAGACTCGACAGATTTTAGAGTTATCATTTAAAAATATCTGGGTGGATGGTGAGACTTCTAATGTTCACTATCACTCTTCAGGCCATATATATTTTACTTTGAAAGATAGTTTGTCTGAGATTAGGTGTGCTATGTTTCAACATTCAAACAAGTTTCTGCGATTTAAATTGGAAGATGGAATGCGCATTATGGTTTATGGCGCATTATCAATATTTGAGTCTAGAGGACAAATGCAGTTTGTTGTAGAAAAATTACAAGTCGCTGGTATTGGAGCATTATATCAGGCTTTTGAAGCGCTAAAAAGTAAACTAGAGGATGAAGGGCTTTTTTCACTAGAACATAAGACGCCTCTTAATTCAATACCAAGATCAGTTGGTATTATAACCTCAGGTGAAGGGGCTGCCTTAAGAGACATTATTCATGTTTTAAAGAGAAGATCACCATTTGTAAATATTATAGTTCGTCCAGCGCGAGTTCAAGGGACAGGTGCCGCCGAAGATATTTCTGATGGGATAATGGAATTATCAAATAATTATAATATTGATACAATAATCATTGGTAGAGGTGGTGGTTCAATTGAGGATTTGTGGGCTTTTAATGAAGAAGTCTTAGCAAGAACAATATTTAACTGTAAGACACCTATAATATCGGCTGTTGGGCATGAAACTGATTATACAATAGCAGACTTTGTCGCAGATGTGAGAGCGGCGACACCCTCTGTTGCGGCAGAAATAATATGTATAAGTAAAGACGAAATACTTCAAAGATTTGAAAGTTTAAACAATAAGATGATTAGTTCAGTTATTAGTATGATAAAATCTGAATATTTAAAAGTAGAAAATGCTAGCGATAGACTTAGTATGCTACAGCCTCTAAATAAAATTACATTTAATAAAAAATGGCTAAGCCATTCTTATAATACAATCACAAAATTAATTATTGAAAAGTTGGAAAGTGGCGATAGCCAATTAATTGGCTATGAGAAACACCTTAATAGCTTGGGCCCAAAACAAGTACTAGACAGAGGTTATTCTCTAGCAATTACTAAAAATACAAATCAAATAATTCGTTCATCCAAAACGTTGTTAGAGGGTGATAAGTTTTATCTAAAAACTGGAGACGGCTCATTAGAAGCTGAAAAAATATCAGAAATAAAATTATAAATTGTTAGATTAGAAAATGAATAAAAATAAATCAGCAGATTCATACGAAAAAATTTTTGATGAGCTAGAAAAAATTGTTCATAAAATGGATTCTGGAGATATTTCTTTGGAGAAAAGTATGGAGCTTTTTGAAAAAGGGATGAATCTAATTAAAGATGGTAAAGAGAAGTTAGATCAAGCAGAAGCAAGGGTAAAAACGCTTACAGGTGAGTCAGATAGTGAATTAGATAGTAAAGAGCTAAAATGAGCCCACCAAAAACTTTTGGTGTTTGGGGCAATATTGAAAAAGATGCTTTTTGGGATATCCTTCCAGAAATCATCAGATGGGCTGAAAGCAAAAACATTGAATTATTTCTGACTGAAAAAATATTATCAGACACTAGAGCGAACAAATTCAATCAACCGATAATTGATTCAAAAAATAAGATCTCAGAGTTGGATTTTATGTTGGTTCTTGGCGGCGACGGCACGTTTCTTAGTTGTGCTCGAGCCGTTGAACATAGGCCAACTCCAATTCTTGGTATTCACTTAGGTGATCTTGGATTTTTAGCAAAGGTAAATCTAGAAAATATTTTTCAACGTTTAGATCAAGTTGCAGAAGGAAAATTTTCAGTGGAAAAAAGATCTATGGTTAAGGCATCAATATTAAAGAATGGTTCTAGCCTAACCCAATATGGTCTTAATGATTTTGTGGTAAGTAATGGTGAGTCACATCGTATGCTGATCGCAGAGGTTTACGTTAATGATAATCGGGTCTCAGAGTACAAGGCCGATGGGTTGATTATTGCCACGCCTACAGGCTCTACTGCTTATTCATTATCCTCGGGCGGGCCAATTATTTCTCCTGATGTAGACAGTTTTGTAATTACCCCAATCTCTGCACATACGCTTAATTCTAGGCCTTTAGTAGTTTCAGCCAAGTCCACTATAAAAATAAAATTTTCATCTTATAATCAGAATATTATGTTTATTACGGATGGACAATTGCATGAGCTACTCAGTCCTGATGATACTGTTTTGATCACAAACTCAGATTTCAAAATTGGATTAATTGACTTTTCAGATAACGATTATTTTCAAACTCTTAGAACTAAAATGGGCTGGGGGACAAGAGGAATTTCTAATTAATAAGAATTTTTTGAAAAAATGTTTTTTATTACATAGCCCGCAATATCAGGATTCTCTTTAAGCCTTCTTAGCGAGTATTTATACCACTCAGATCCAAAAGGAACATATACTCTAACTTTATATCCACTATGAACAAGCTCTTCCAGTCTTCCATTCATGGGCACTCCATACAACACCTGAAATTCAAATTGATCGTTACTTAATTTTCGATTTTTTATTATTTCTATGATTCTATCAATCAAATATTGATCGTGTGTAGCATAACAAGCATACGCTTTTTTTTGTATCATTATTTCGACCAGACTCAGATAGTTATTTCTGATTTCACCTGGATCATGGTATGCGATAGTTAAGTTTTCTTTATAGATCCCTTTGCATATTCGCGCATTAAAACCAGGCCTCGCTAGACGCCCCATATCTTCAATGCTTCTTTTCAGGTAAGCCTGAAAGACAACGCCAACCTCTGCATATTGATTTTTACAATAATTATATATTTTGAATGTGTTATCAGTTTGAGCTGAATTTTCCATGTCAAGACGAAGAAAATTTGAATTTTCTTTTGCTTTGTTGATTATTGTTTCAACGTTTTTTAAAGCGGTATCAAACGAAAGATCAAGCCCAAGATGTGTTGGTTTTATTGACAGGTTGCAGTCAAGAGACATTTGATTTATTTTTTCATATAGTTCACAATAGTCAGCAGTGATTACATAGGAAGTTTCAGTATCTAATACGTGTTCACCTAGTATATCAATCGTAGCTGAAAAACCCTTATTATTTATATTTTTTACATGACCGAGTGCTTTTTCTATCGTTTCTCCAGCAACATACGGACTTGAAAAAAATCTTACAAACCATTTAGGGAGCAAGGGGATTGTTGATGCCATTAGATTATTAATCATATATTAAAAAATTATATTTATGATACGAAAATTTAACCTCATATTATGATTAATAATAATTGAGTATTTATTTCCTAAGTTTAGATTGACTAAGGAAAACACAATCTTCTAAATTCCACTCTCATTTAGACAACTTTATTTATAAATGTATAGAGATTTCGGAACCGTCCTTTTTGCAGTAATGCTTGGCATTGTCATGGTCGCAATACCGCTTGTGATCAGCTGGCTGATAGCCCCATCAAACAAGACAAAAGATAAACTGGATACATACGAATGTGGTGAAGAGGCAGAGGGCTCAGCATGGTTGCAGTTTAATATCAGATTTTATATCATCGCCTTAATATTTCTAATATTTGACGTTGAGGTTGTTTTCTTATTTCCATGGGCAGTAGTCTTTAAAGAAATGGGCTTACTCGCGCTAATTGAAATGGGAATTTTTTTACTAATCCTTATTGCAGGACTGGCTTATGTATGGGTCAAATCGGATCTGGATTGGGTAAAGCGTAAAGTAAAATATGGAGGAGGCCGTTACAAAAGCCTAACGGCTACTACGGAGGATTAAATGGGTCTATTAGAAAATAAATTTACGGACAACATAATAGTTGAAAAACTAGATAAGCTGCTCAGTTGGTCTAGGTCTACTTCTCCATGGTTTTTTCAGTTTGGGACGGCGTGCTGTGCTATTGAAATGATGGCAGCGGCTGCGAGCAGGCATGATCTTATGAGGATCGGTATTATACCGCGTTCATCACCAAGACAGGCAGATGTGATGATTGTTGCCGGTACTGTTACAATGAAAATGGCACTTCGCGTAAAAAAACTTTATGAGCAAATGGCGGACCCAAAATATGTTGTTGCTATGGGGTCATGCGCTACAAGCGGAGGCCCGTATTGGCAGCATGGTTACCATGTATTAAAAGGGGTCGATATTGTCATCCCTGTTGATGTATATGTACCGGGTTGTCCACCAAGGCCAGAGGCATTAATAGAGGGTTTGCTAAAACTTCAAGAACAGATCTTAGAAGAAAGACCTCTGACTAGGAAAACAGGTTGAGCGAAGATAAAGAAAAAATAATCTCTGAGGCGGTTGAGAAAGCCCTTCAGGGAGATATGGATGCGATCAATAATATTGAAGATCGTGTAACCAGGTCAAAGGCAAAGGCTGCGTTGGTAAAGGCGAAACGCGCTAAGGTGGTCAATGATAAAGATTCAATAAAAGAGGATAATACTAGTGAGTCTAAGGTTGAAGAAAAAATAAACTTCAACCAGACTGTATGCCAAAAAATATCTGAAAAATTTCCAGAGTCTATTGATGCGGAACAAAACGACGATTGGATACAGTTAAAGCCTGAAAATTGGCTTAAGGTTGCAAAATGGCTTAGGTCTGATGAAAAATTATACTTTGATTCTCTTCAGTGTAACACAGGTATGGATCTGGGCGAAGGAGTATTAGAATCACGTTATAATTTGCACTCGATGAAGCACCTTCATAAGGTAGAAATTAGAATAAAAGTATCTGCTGAAAAACCTGATATTCCATCTGTTGAGCAAGTCTGGAGAGTTGCTGACTGGTTTGAGAGAGAAACCTATGACATGTTTGGAATAAATTTCATTGGCCATAGAGATCTAAGGCGTATTCTTCTTCCTGATGATTGGGAAGGCTGGCCCTTGCGAAAGGACTATGAAGAGCAAGAGACTTATCACGGGATTGTAGTCCCGAAAGTGAAAGAGGGATGGGAGTAGTACACGGACAGGAAATGGTTCTAAATATAGGACCACAGCACCCTGCTACTCATGGTGTTCTTCGTCTGCAGGTCAAAACAGATGGTGAGATAATATCAGAGATAACTCCGTATATGGGTTATTTACATCGATGCTTTGAAAAACACTGTGAAAATGTAACCTATGAGCAAGTTATCCCATTTACAGACCGGTGTGACTATCTAGCCTCTATGACGATGAACTTTGGTTATGTCGTTGCGATGGAACAGCTGATGGAGATTAAGGTTAATGATAGGGTAGAATATATCAGAGTTATTATGGCTGAATTGCAGAGGATCGCAAGCCACTTACTTGGCATTGGCGCTTTTGGATTAGACTTGGGAGCTTTCACGCCGTTTTTACATATGCTAAGAGATAGAGAAAGAATTCTAGATATATTTGAGATGACATGTGGGGCAAGATTGCTTTATAACTATATGTGGGTTGGGGGTTTGAGCCATGACCTGCCGACGGGATTTGTCGAGGCAACACTAAATTTTCTTGATTATTTTGAGCCAAAAGTAGATGAATTCGAAAATTTATTAGGGCACAATAAAATTTTTGTTGAGAGAACAGCTGATATAGGTACAATGCCTGCTGAGGTAGCAATAAACTATGGTGTAACGGGACCAAATCTTCGAGGATCAGGTGTTAAATGGGACTTGAGGAAAGATGACCCATATTCTATATATGATCGTTTTGATTTCAATGTACCTGTTGGTAAAGGCATAAAAGGTACCGTGGGTGATTGCTGGGACAGATTCTATGTAAGAATTGAGGAAATAAGAGAAAGTGTAAAAATTGTAAGGCAGGCGATTGATCAATTGCCAAAGGACGGTGATGTTCATCAGTCAATGCCAAAAAAAATAAGGCCTCCAAAAGGCTCAATCTATCGAAGAACTGAGTCACCAAGAGGTGATCTCGGTTATTATATTGAGAGTGATGGAAGTGATACCCCATACAGATTAAAAATGCGTTCTCCTGCGTTTACAGCTCTTTCGGTGCTCAATGAGATTGGAGCTGGCTGGCTTATGTCTGATGTCCTAGGTATTCTTGGGAGCTTAGATATTGTCCTTGGAGAGATTGATCGATGACCGTTGATTTTTTATTTGATTTTTTAAGCGAGCTGTTTGCAGATCTTGTAGGTTCAGGACCAGTTTTAATTATTTCTATGCTCATTCCATGCTTAATACTATTTGGATTTATTACTATCTATGCCTTAATCGTAATCTATGCAGAGCTAAAAATTTCATCATTCATCCAAGACAAAGTGGGACCAATGGGACAGGGAGTTGGTTTGCACGCTGGTAAATGGGGCTTGCTGCAGCCGATAGCTGATGCTCTCAAGCTTTTATTAAAAGAGGATATTATTCCATCTCGTGCGGATAAACCTTTATTTATTTTAGCTCCTTATATGATTTTTATTGGCGCGTTTATAAGCTTTGTCGCACTACCATTTGGTGAGTCAATTATCGTAGCTGACTTAAATATCGGTCTTTTTTACATACTTGGTGTCGGATCGATTGCCGTTCTCTCTTTGATTCTGGCTGGATGGTCATCAAACAATAAATGGTCTCTATATGGTGGTATGAGGTCTGCAGCACAGATCGTTAGCTATGAGATACCAGCAGGTCTTTCTTTGATTGTAGTGATAATGCTTGCTGGTACATTAAACATGCAAGATATAATCAGGTACCAGGCGGGAGGCATGTTCAGCTGGATTTTTTTTGATAATCCTTTTGTTCCCATTGCTTTTGTCGTTTACTTTATTAGTGCAATTGCTGAGACGAATAGGACTCCGTTTGATCTTCCAGAGTCAGAGTCAGAACTTGTGGCCGGCTTTGCAACAGAATACTCAGGCATGCGTTATGCTTTTTTCTTCTTGAGTGAGTATGCAAATATGTTTGTTGTTAGTGCGGTTGCAGCAGCATGCTTTCTTGGCGGTTGGCACAGTCCAATCTCTGGATTTATGGACTCACCAGCTTGGGGAGTATTCTGGATGATAAGTAAAACATTTTTCTTGATTTTTATTATGATATGGCTTCGTTGGACACTGCCAAGACTAAGGGTTGACCAGCTGATGAATGTTTGCTGGAAAGTATTCTTACCAGTAGCTCTGATTAATATTTTTGGTGTGGCCATATGGACTGTAATATTTAACCAATAAGGCAAAAATTATGAAAAGATATTTTACTGATATATTTGAGAGTATAAGCTCTATTTTAGAGGGAATGGGGATCACGCTTGTACATCTATTTCGAGCAAGAAATGATAATGTTACGCTCCAGTATCCCGAAGAAAAATGGCCAAGGCCTGAGAGAAATATAGGCTTCGATCATAGTAATTATAATGTTATTCGTACCAGGCTGCATGTTGATATGGATGACTGTATAGGTTGCTTAAAATGTGAACGGGCTTGTCCTGTTGACTGTATCAAAATTGTAACAGAAAAAGCACCAGCAAGAGGTGAAGATATAAAGGCAATAAAACACAAAGGAATAACAGCCAAGGGAACAAGGAAGGCACTGGTTGTTACCAGGTTTGATATTGACATGTCTGAATGTTGCTACTGTAACCTGTGCACCTATCCTTGTCCAGAGGAGTGCATATACATGACTGGTGGACCTAATGCTAAAAAACACCCTATCGATTATGAGTTTTCTGAGCCAGATCGTAGTGATCTCATTTACAGGTTTGCAAAAAAAGGTACTAAAGATGGGCTAGAAAAAATAAATGCAGAACAAGAGGTTGGAGCCTAGTTAGATGGCGGAACTTGTTTTTTGGTTTGTTGCGGCGATTACTATTATCTCTGCTGGGTTTGTTGTTTTAAACAACCAGCTCATTTATTCTGCGGTCGCTCTTTTGTTTACCTTGTTTGGTGTGGCTGGTATTTATGTGTTTTTATGGGCTGATTTTATTGCTGGTATTCAGATTTTAGTCTATGTTGGTGGAATTTTAGTTTTGGTTATCTTTGGGATTATGTTAACAAACAAGATTAAATCAGTTCGAATATCTCATAAAAGTATGCAACAGGGTGTTGGTGGAGCGGTCGCGCTATGGCTTTTTATATTTTTGAGTATTGCATTATCAAAAGCACCGTGGGCTGTCAGTGAGGCTATAGAACCAAGTGGAACGGTACGGGAGATTGGAATACTTCTGCTCACAGACTATCTTCTTCCTTTTGAGATTATTTCCTTGTTATTGCTTGGCGCTCTTATTGGGGCTGCTGTTCTTTCAAGAGGAGATGCTTAATGCACAGCCTTGATTCTTATCTTTTTATCTCTTCTATGCTTTTCTGTCTTGGGGTCTTTGGTGTAATGACAAGGCGTAATGCGATTGCTGTTTTAATGGGTGTGGAGCTAATACTGAATGCTGCAAATATTAATTTTGTAGCATTTTCAAAGTTTAACGGTATGAATCTAGATGGTCATATTTTCGGATTATTTGTAATTGTATTGGCTGCCGCAGAGGCTGCAGTTGCCTTAGCTATAATAATTAATATATATAATAATTTGAACTCAATTAATGTAGATGATGCGGCGGAGCTAAGGCAATAATGGATAATATGATGATAACATTGCCGCTATTAATTCTGTTTTTACCGCTTGTTTCATTTATTATTTTAATATTTTTTGGAAAAAGATTGCCCAGACAAGGTGACTGGGTAGCTGTGGGATCGATTGTAACCACTCTTTTGTTCGCGTTATACCTATTCATTCAAATGATTTTAAAGTCCGACCAAGGTGGTTACACGGGTACAAATGCTATAAATGCTAGTTTTTCATGGATTGATCTAGATGCTTTTAAGGTTGATCTGGGTATTCTTGTTGATAATATAACGATTATAATGCTTCTTATCGTGACATTGGTCTCAAGCTGTACCCATATATTTTCTTTAAAATATATGGAAGGTGATATTCGTTATAGCAGGTATTACGCATACCTTGGACTATTTACTTTTTCAATGAACGGGATCGTTCTGGCTGATAATCTAATTTCCATGTATATGTCCTGGGAACTCGTTGGTGTAAGCTCATATTTACTCATTGGGCACTGGTTCGAAAAAGATAGTGCCACAGATGCTGGTAAGAAAGCATTTTTAACAAATAGAGTTGGTGATATAGGGTTTTTCATTGGCATAATGCTATTATACACTGCTGTGGGATCCTTTGCATTTGATCCAATATTTGACTCTATCGCTGGCGGGGATACAATTACCGGACTAACCCTAACTTTAGCTGGTCTAGGAATATTTATGGGTGCTGTAGGTAAATCATCGCAGTTTCCGCTTCATATTTGGCTTCCTGATGCTATGGAGGGTCCTACGCCTGTTTCTGCCTTAATGCATGCTGCCACAATGGTTGCAGCGGGTGTGTATATGTCGGTAAGGCTTTTTCCAATTTTTACCCCAGATGCTTTGCTTGTTATTGCCTATACGGGTGGCATTACCGCGATACTGGCTGCTTTAATAGCTATTACACAAAATGATATAAAGAAAGTTCTTGCATACTCAACCGTAAGTCAGCTTGGCTACATGATTTTAGCTGTTGGTACTGGAGTTTACACGGCTGCATTTTTTCACCTTCTTACTCATGCCATGTTCAAGGCAAATTTGTTTTACTGTAGCGGCTCGGTGATTCACTCTATGCACCATGCGCTTCATAAGGTACATGATGAAAAGACAGACCCCCAGGATATGAGAAATATGGGGGGCTTTAAAGAGAAAATGCCGGTCACCTATTGGTCTATGTTAATAAGCACGCTTGCGATTGCAGGGGTGCCTCTATTTTCAGGATTTTTATCTAAGGATGCTATCTTAGCAGGAACTCTTGCTTTTGCCCAGCATCATCCAGAACATTTTTTGCTCCCGCTTTTTGGATTTGGAGCGGCTGCGATAACAGCTTTTTATATGTTTCGTTTAATTTTTATGACATTTCATGGTAAGCCTAACATGAAAGATATATTTAAAGATATACATGAGTCTCCAAAAGAGATGACTGGTCCCATTGTCCTTTTAGGAACGCTTAGCTTCTTCATTTTTTATACCCTTCCTTATTTTAATCCAATATCAGATCATGGCTGGTTTACAGACTTAGTTGTGCCACAAACTTCTGCTGTGCCAGGGAGTATGACCGCAAATGAGATAGCAGAGCATGCCCACCATGCTCACTATCTGGCTATGGGTCTATCTATAGCCGTAGCCACTATTGGTATTTTATTAGCCTTTCTTATGTATGTTAAAAATGTTATATCCCCTAAAAAACTTTCAGATAGATTTGGGTTTTTATATGATTGGAGCCTGAACAAATTTTATTTTGATGAGAACTATAACAGGTTTTTATATCAGCCATTTTTAAAACTCTCAGAGACAGTATCATGGCTAGACTGGGATTTCTATGACAAATATTTTATTAATGGATTTGGTCGTATAACCAATCTATTAAGTAAGCTATCCGGGAAATTTGATTATGATGGGATTGATCAAGGCCTTGTTGATGGCTTAGGAAGAATATCTGGCGTTGCCGGAGAAAACTTAAGAAAAATACAGACCGGACGATTACAAAACTATTTGCTTTATGTCGTCGCCGGTATTTTAGTCATTATTATTATTCAGGCATTTTAACTAATAGAGTTTAAAGAGATATAGATATGGACAATATTCTTAGTTTACTAATATGGCTGCCTATTCTTGGTGCAATTGTAGTCGCATTTATACCAAGAGATAAGGAAGGCATTATTCGATATACAGCAGCTGGTTTTACAGGTGTACAATTTATTATTGCTATTCTGTTATGGAGAAAATTTGAACCAGGAAATGGCTCAATGCAGTTTATGGAAAGGTTAGAGTGGATACCTTCTTTAAACATTTCCTATATACTAGGTGTGGATGGATTAAGTCTTCCGATGGTGCTCTTAACGGCCATGTTGTTTTTTATATGCGTTTTTGTTAGTTGGAATATTAATAAGGCTGTTAAAGGATACTTTGCCCTATATCTATTGTTAGATGCCGGTGTAGTCGGTGTTTTTCTATCTTTAGATTTTTTCCTTTTTTATATATTTTGGGAGGTTATGCTTCTGCCTATGTATTTCCTAATAGGTATGTGGGGAGGACCGCAGAGAGAGTATGCCGCAATCAAATTTTTTCTTTATACACTTTTCGGATCAATTCTTATGCTGATTGGTATACTTGGTCTTTATTTTACCTGTGGAAAGACTTTTGATATTTTACTAATAATGGAAAGAGCTCCAGAAGCATTAGAAGGTGTACTATGGTGGGGTATGAGCGCAGCAAAAGTTATTTGGGTATTACTCTTTATTGGTTTTGCAATTAAAGTACCAGTGTTTCCATTCCACACCTGGCTCCCACTTGTTCACGTTGAGGCGCCTACTGCTATATCAGCAATACTAGCAGGGATACTATTAAAACTAGGAGTGTATGGGATTATCAGAATTAACTATGGGATAATGCCTCATGAGGTTTATTGGTTTGCTGGTGGCCTAGCATTTTTAGGTTTAGTTAATGTTATCTGGGGAGCTCTCTGTGCTCTTGCTCAGACTGATTTAAAAAAACTTGTTGCGTACTCAAGTATTAATCACATGGGATACTGTCTTTTAGGGATGGCCGCCGTAGTAGCAGCTGGAACAGAAAATAGCCAGGATCAAAGTGCAGCTATAGCTGGCTTAAGTGGTGCCGTGTTTCAGATGTTCAATCATGGGACAATATCTGCAATGTTATTTATACTTGTTGGAGTTGTATATGAAAGAGCACATCATCGAGATATAGAGGGTTTTGGTGGATTAGCTAGTCAGATGCCGATATATACAGGTGTCGCGTCCCTAGCATTTTTTGCTGGGCTGGGACTTCCTGGTTTTTCTGGTTTTATTAGTGAGGCCATGTGTCTTATAGGTGCATTTCCGGTTTTTAAAACTATTGTCGTGCTAAGTACGATAGGCATATTACTAAATGCCGCATATTTTCTTTGGGCTTTTCAGCGAGTGTTTTTTGGAAAGCTTAATGAAAAATATAAAGATATGGCTGAGATAAATGGACTTGAGCTGTTTACAGTTATCCCATTAGCAGTTATAACCCTATTTTTTGGTCTCTATCCTAGACCGTATCTTGACTTGATCTATGATACTATGAAGGTAATAACAACTACAATTGAAAGCGTTAGCCCTTATTTTGACCATATAATAAAGTAAATGGTATGACTAATCTCCAGAGTTTAGAATTTTTTGTTCCAGAAATAATTCTAGTTATTATAGTTATCACCGCTTTAATAACGGATTTGTTCCTTAAAAAATCAAAAACAGATCTAATTGGCTGGGTCTTAGGGATCGGTCTAATTGTTGTAGCCTTGTCTATTATAAACTTACGACATGTTCCACCGACCACCTTATTCTTGGATATGATTGTTATTGATCCATTTAGCTCTTTTATTAAGATAGTTATCATACTATCAACTCTTCTCGTAATTGTAGCTAGTTGGAATAATCATGAGCTAAATGACTATCGGAAAGGAGAATATTTTACCATTATGGGAATAATGGTAATAGGCCTGTTTTTAATGTCTTCTTCTGTTGATATTATAATGCTATATATTTCAATTGAGGTTGTATCTATAATGTCTTTTGTCCTTGCCGCATATTTGAAGCTTGATACCCGTTCTAATGAGGCAGGTCTAAAGTATGTTATTTATGGTGCGTTTAGCTCAGGAGTAATGTTATTTGGTTTAAGCATAGTGTATGGTCTTGCGGGAAGTACAAATTATTTTGTGATACAAGAGTCTATTGCGGCTCTTGATAGTACTGCTAATCCTGCGCTAGTAATGGGGATGCTAATGATCTTTGCCGGTTTTGGATATAAGATATCAGCGGTTCCATTTCATTTTTGGACCCCTGATGTATACGAGGGATCTCCAACAACCATTACTGCATATTTATCTGTTGCTCCAAAAGCAGCTGGGTTTGCGATGATAATTCGATTCTTTCATCAGGTCTTTTCAGATAGTCATGCGCTTAGTTCAAACATGATTGGAATAACCGATATTCCTTGGCCAGAGATCATTGGCGTATTGGCAGTTGTAACTATGACTATGGGAAATCTAGTTGCCATTCAGCAAGAAAGTATAAAACGGATGCTTGCATATTCAAGTATCGCGCATGCGGGCTATATGATGCTTGCATTGCCGGTAATATCAATTGATGCGATAGAAGCAATAATGATCTATTTGTTTGTATATCTTTTTATGAACCTTGGTGCATTTTTTATAGTAATCACAGTAAAAAATAAGACAGGAGGCGAGACTTTTGATGATTATAAAGGTCTTGGGTGGGAGATGCCATTTGTTGGATGTGTGATGACACTTTTTATGCTTTCACTAACAGGGCTTCCACCAACAGCAGGCTTTGTTGGAAAGTTCTATATTTTTAAAACTCTTGTAGGTGCTGGAAATAGTTATTACTGGCTAGTTATAGCTGGAGGTTTAAACAGTGTGGTCTCTCTTTATTACTATTTTCATGTTGTCAAAGTAATGTTTTTAGATGGTAAAAGAAGTGACAAGATTATACAACCTCCTGTAACAATGTTTGGTTTATTAGTTGTAACGGCTGTCCCTTCATTACTTCTTGGTCTATATTGGAACCCTCTCATATCATGGGTAAAAGAATCTTTAGTTTTTTATACGCAGAATCTGTAATAAAAAATTAAAAATTATATGTAATTTCAGTAGCTAATATATTGTTACAAAATCTTTTAGTTAATGCCACATATCAATATTAAAAAAGGTCACGATTTACGTATATCTGGAACACCGGATAAAAATATAGTCGAAATAAACAATTTCGAAACAGTGGCTATACTCCCAACTGATTTTAAAGGTGTAAAGCCTAAACTTATTATTAAAGAAGGTGAAGAAGTAAAAATAGGATCACCTTTATTCTTTGATAAAATGAATCCAGCTATCAAATGGGGATCTCCTGCATCTGGTACTGTAAAGAGTGTTGAATATGGTCCAAGACGAATTGTTCAAAAAATTGAAATTTCCTTAAATGATAATCAGGCCCAAATAGAGAAACAAAAATATAAAAATAGTGATATCATTAGCCTAGGAAGGCAAGAAGCATTAGGTATGATACTAGGAGCCAATATTTTTCCAATGTTTAGGCAGAGACCATTTAATACAATACCGGATCCAAGGATTATTCCTAGAGATATTTTTGTTTCTGCTATTAATACTGCTCCACTTTCTGTTGATCTAGAAGTTGTGATGGAAAATGAAAATCAAAGTTTCCAAGCTGGTGTTGATGCTTTAAATACTTTAACTAGTGGCAAGGTGTATCTTACTACTAAGTCCGAATCGGTTATGTCTTCCATTCAAAATGTAGAATTAAATACTATTTCTGGTCCACATCCTGCTGGTAATATTGGCATACAGATTCATCATATAGCGCATTTAAAACCTGGCGAAAGTGTTTGGACGATTAACGCCCAAGATGTAATAGCCATTGGAAAATTATTTCTAAATGGCATCTATGATCCTACTAGAGTCATTACTCTGGCCGGACCTTGTGTCCACGAGCCTGGACATTTTCGTATTACTACAGGAGCAAAGATATCATCAATAATTGGTGAGAGATTAACTCAAAATGAATCAAGAATAATCTCTGGTGATGTTCTAACGGGAAGAACCTCTTCTATTGATGACTATCTTAGTTTTTATGATTACACTGTCAGTGTTATTTCTGACCAAGTTAGAAGAGAATTTATAGGCATGATCAATCCAGGAAACAGTAAAAATAGATATAGCCTTTCCCCTGTGTTTCTTTCTTTTAGTAAAGTATTATTTCCATTTAATACTGCTCAAAACGGGAACCATCGAGCGATTGTGCCAATAAGTGCTTGGGAAAGAGTATTGCCGATGGATATTTTACCAAACGAGTTATACAGATCTATTTTGGCAGAAGACATTGATGAGATGGAGAAACTAGGCCTGATTGAGTGTGATGATGAGGATTTTGCTCTTTGCTCATTTTCCTGTCCCAGTAAAACGGATGTAAGTGGTGTTATACGCAGAGGATTAGATATGCTTCAGGCTGAGGGATAGAAATGAATTGGCTACTAGAGTTTTTACTAAAAATAAAGCCTAATTTTGATGCGGGTCAAAAATTGCACTGGCTCTATCCAGTCTATGAGGCCACTGAGACTATATTATTTAGCACGGATGCGAGAACCACATCAGCTCCGCATATCAGAGATAGTATTGATATCAAAAGAGTAATGATCTTGGTTGTGGTGTCACTGATTCCTTGTTATGTATTTGGTGCTATGAATGTAGGCTATCAGAATGCTCAGGCGTTGGGCATTGATAGGGCCTGGGTTGAAAACTTATTCTATGGTGCAAAGGTTATCCTTCCGATTATTGCGGTTACGTTTATCACCGGTGGACTCTGGGAGATATTATTTTCGGTTGTTAGAAAGCATGAAATTTCCGAAGGATTTTTAGTTACCTGTGCCCTGATACCTTTAACCATGCCACCTTCGATTCCTCTTTGGCAGTTATCTATTGCTACAACATTTGGGATTGTTATTGGAAAAGAGATATTCGGTGGTGTTGGAATGAATATTTTTAATCCTGCGCTTGTAGCTAGAGCATTTATTTTCTTTTCATATCCAAGTAAGATTTCAGGTGATACCGTTTGGTTAGTTGGCCCTGATGGGTATTCCGGGGCGACAGCACTTTCTATTCCTGCGTCTATAAAAAGTGCGGATGCAGTAGCGCTATTAGATGGGGTTACACAGTTTGATTATTCATGGTTAAATCTTGCCTCTGGATGGGTACCTGGTTCGATTGGAGAAACCAATAAGTTTATTATTTTTATCGCTGCTTTAGTGCTGGTGCTGATGAGATTGATTTCTTGGCGTGTGATATTAGGTGGAGTAAGCGGACTTTTTGCTATGTCATACATTGGTATGTTAATCGCTCCTTATTCTGATAATTCAATGCTATCTATTCCACCTCACTATCACCTTGTGATGGGCAGCTTTGCTTTTGGTCTAACTTTCATGGCAACTGAGCCTGTAACGGGTTCACACACAGACACTGGTAGACTGATCTATGGGTTTTTTATTGGCGTTTTAACAGTGATAATTAGATCGATCAACCCCGCCTATCCGGAAGGTGTTATGCTTGCGATCTTACTAATGAACGCATTTGCATCGCTAATTGATTATTTTGTGATAAAGGTAAATATAAATAGAAGGCTAAGAAGGTATGCGCAATAATTCATACACACTAATCTTCACTTCCTGCGTTACCATAGTGTTAGGTATTATACTAGCTACCACTACTGATAATCTGAGAGAACGGCAAAAAATAAATGAAGAACTAGATATAAAGAAAAATATTTTATATGCTCTTGGATATAAACAGAATATTGATAACCCATGGACTAATGAAATAGTTGAAAGTTTATATAATAATAGTATAAATGAAATATACCTTGATCAAAAAGGAACGGTCTATCAAAAACAAGAAGATATCGAAAAGAATCCTCTTAAGATTTACCAGAGTATGGATAATGGTTTAATTGCTGGCTATGCGATCCCCATAGAGGGTAAAGGATTGTGGGGTACAATGTATGGCTATTTTGCAATAGAGCCAGACGCGGTTACGGTGAAAGGTATAACATTTTATAAGCATAAAGAGACACCAGGCCTTGGAGGAGAGGTAGACAAGGAGTGGTTTAAAAACAATTTTATTGGCAAGCGACTAGTTGATAATCATGGGAAATTAGTTAGTATAGAAGTAATTAAAGGGTTTGTCTCAGATAAAGATCCAGAAGCCTATAGAAAAGTGGACGGTATATCAGGCGCGACCATTACCGGTAAAGGTGTTACGAACTTTTTAAAAAAAGATCTTAATAAGTATGAACCTTATTTTAAAAAAATTAGAATGTTGAATGAAATTGAGTCTCTTTAGCACAAAAAATAAAAAAATTATTAAAGACCCTCTAATGGGCGAAAACCCGATCTCAATTCACATATTAGGGATATGTTCAGCGCTTGCAATTACAACAAAGATTGATACCGCTGTTGTAATGACGCTTGCAGTGGTTGCTGTACTTTCTATATCAAATACTGTGGTTGCATTGATAAGAAAACTTATACCAAATAAGGTAAGAATAATCATTCAAATGAGCATTATTGCCTCTCTAGTGAGTATCACTGATCAGATACTAGCAGCCTATTACTATGATATGAGCAAGATCCTCGGCGTTTTTTTAGGTCTGATCATTACAAACTGCATTGTTCTTGGAAGGTTAGAAGCATTTGCAATGCAAAACTCTCCTGGTGAAGCTTTTTTAGATGGCATGGGCAATGGATTAGGCTATGGTGCAATCCTAATAGCAGTCGCATTTTTTAGAGAGCTTTTTGGTTTTGGAAGCATTTATGGATACAATGTTATTAATGATAACATATATTTTAGTGGTTACGAGAATAATGGATTGATGATACTGTCACCAGGAGCTTTTATTATTTTAGGTTTAATTGTTTGGGTGCATAGGTCATATACTAAAGTGATAGACAAAGGGTAAATATGCAGCACTACATTAATATCATAATCAATAGTGTCTTTATTGAGAATATAGTTCTCGTTTATTTCTTAGGTATGTGTTCGTTCTTGTCAATATCAAAAAAAGTAGAAACTTCTATTGGCTTGGGTCTCGCTGTTATCTTTGTATTATCAATAACCGCACCCGCTAACTGGGCGATCAACGAATATTTTCTTGCTGAAGGAGCTTTGGATTGGGCAGGATTAGAAGATATTAATCTTGATTTTTTACAGTTTATTGTTTTTATATCTGTGATTGCTGCTATGGTTCAGCTTGTCGAAATGTTAATGGACAGGTTTTCTCCAGTTTTATATTATAATCTTGGAATATTTCTTCCTTTAATCACCGTAAACTGTTCCATATTAGGCTGTTCTTTGTTCCTTGTTGAAAGGGAATATAATCTTGCAGAGGCAACCGTATATGGATTTGGATCTGGATTAGGTTTCTTTTTAGCAATTGTTTCTCTAGCAACAATCAGGAAAAGAATGAGGTACTCTAATGTCCCTCCTACTCTAAGAGGGGTAGGTATGAGCATGCTTTTAACCGGTCTTATTTCTATGGCCTTTCTTGGTTTTTCTGGTATTAGTCTATAGGCGTATTTGAACAATATGGAGTTTACAATTGTTAGCACTTTGGTTTTTACAAGTATAATAGTTTTGCTGGTATTAATCCTTAATATTGCAGAAAAAAACTTACTTCCTCAGGGTGATGTCTCAATTTTAATTAATGATGAGCCTGATAAAGCTATCACGGTTGGAACAGGCGGGACATTGCTTGGTGTGTTAAGCGGACAAAATGTTTTTTTGCCATCTGCCTGTGGCGGTGGTGGTACATGCGCGATGTGTAAGTGCCAGGTTTTTGAAGGAGGAGGTGATATTCTACCTACAGAAACGGGCCACATTAGTAGGCCAGAGGCTAAAGAAAACTGGCGACTTGCTTGCCAGGTAAAAGTAAAGCAAGATATGAAAATTCATGTTCCGGATGAGGTTTTTAGTGTCCGTAAGTGGGACTGTACGGTCAAATCAAACATTGATGTTGCCACGTTTATAAGAGAATTTGTAATCGATCTTCCCCCAGGAGAAAACTTAGACTTCAAAGCCGGGGGATATATTCAAATTGATATTCCTGAATATTACAATCTTGGTTTTAAGAATTTTAATATTGATAAAAAATATCACGAAGACTGGGATAAGTACAATATATGGGGGCTCGTAGCAAACAATGATGAACCAGAGTTTCGTGCGTATTCTATGGCAAACCATCCAGCAGAGGGAAACAAGGTAATGTTAAATGTCCGTATCGCAACTCCTCCTCCGGCGCTGTGGAACGATGTCCCTCCTGGGATTGCATCATCCTATATTTATAATTTGAAAGCTGGTGATCCAGTTACTATTTCAGGCGCCTATGGTGAGTTTTTTATTAAAGATACAGATCGTGAGATGGTATATATAGGTGGAGGAGCAGGAATGGCTCCAATGCGTTCACACTTGTTTCATCTTTTCCACACTCTAAAAACCGGTCGTAAGGTTTCGTTCTGGTATGGAGCAAGATCATTAAGAGAAATGTTTTATGATGATGAGTTTAAAAAGATTGCAGAGAAATTTCCCAACTTTAGTTATCATGTTGCTCTATCTGAGCCATTTCCTGAAGATAATTGGACTGGTCCAACCGGTTTTATTCATCAGGTTACCCATGATAATTACCTCAGCAAGCATGAAGATCCAACAGAGATAGAATATTATATGTGCGGGCCGCCTCCAATGATCAAGGCTGTTGAAGATATGCTTGATAATCTTGGTGTAGAAAAAGAAATGATTGCGTTTGATAGTTTTGGCTAGTAGTCAGCTTAATAAACGAATTACTAGAGCCCAATTGATATTGGGCTTTTTGTTTTTATTTACATCATGCGATAGACATTATAATAGTTATATTATTTCTGGCAGGACAATGGGGACAACTTACTCGGTCAAGCTAGTTTTTAATAATACGAAATACGAAATGAATGTGATTAATAAATCTATAGACTCAATCTTGATTAATCTTAATCAGCAGATGTCTACGTGGATTAAGGATAGTGAGATTTCTTTATTTAATAAAAGTTTGTCTATTACGCCTTATAAAATATCAGATGAGTTCTACCATGTCCTTGAGCAAGGAAAAAATATTCATAAGATGACTGATGGTGCATTTGACTATACGATATACCCAATTGCTGAGCTTTGGGGTTTTGGACCTAATTTAGAAAAAAAACAGAAAGCCCCAGAAAAATCTGATATAGAGCAAATATTAAGCTATGTTGGAACAGATAAGATTATACTAGAATATCCATTCATAAAAAAGCTACACCCAAAAATGCAGTTAGATCTGAATGCAATTGCAAAAGGTTATGCTGTAGACCAAGTACATGATTGGTTAGAGTCTATGGGGTTTTCTAACATATTTGTTGAGATTGGAGGGGAGATTAGATGTAGCGGAGAAAATATACGTAGGGAAATCTGGAGAGTAGGTATTGATATGCCAATTAAATCATCTGTTCCTAGTCAGGAATTATACACAACTTTGCAATTAGAAAACAAAGCACTGGCAACTTCTGGAAGTTATAGGAATTATAGAGTCCAAGATGGTCAAACAATAAATCACACTATAGATCCAGCTTCAGGTTTTCCTAAAGAAACAAATATTGTGTCTGTTAGTGTTAAATCAGATAATTGTCTTAATGCAGACGCGTGGGCAACTGCGTTAATGGTTTTATCATATGAAGATGGGATAAAAAAGATAGAGCAGGATAATACTATCGAGGCACTATGGGTTGTTTCAAGTAATGGTAATAGTTTTGAGCATTACAGTTCGAGCGGTTTTTTTAAATAGAGACTAATTAGGTAGCTTCAAGCGTTTCACATTTTTGTGGGTCACCACCACAGATTGTGCAGTCTTCATCTGCTCCAATTCCTCCACAACTTCCCTGGATAGGTTTATTATCAAAAATGACTCCAATTGATAGACCAAAAATGGCTAGTCCAAGAATTATTATTGATAAATATATTGTCACAGTATCCAAATTTACGATAGTATCACTATTACTTATCATAAAGAAAATTGTGTAAGTTTAATGTTCGTTATAATTGTCGAACAAAGATGTATTTAATGCAAAGAAAATTAATTATAGTTTTATCTTTTTTAATGCCCATGCTATGCCTAGGAGCTGGCGGTGATCATGCTGCTGGTTTTCATTTAGATGGTAGCATAGAAAATATGAGTATTATTTGGGTAGTGCCATTTGCCGGTATATTGTTATCTATTGCAATCTTCCCACTGGTTCTGCCAGAATTTTGGCACCATAATTTTGGGAAGGTGTCACTATTTTGGTCCTCTATTTTGATAATTCCTTTTCTGCTAAAAGAGGGTATTCCCATTACCTTGTATGAGCTTCTGCATGTTGGCTTATTAGAATATATGCCATTTATTATTTTATTGCTTGCTTTGTTTACCATTTCAGGAGGAGTAAGGCTTACGGGAACATTAGTAGGTACCCCTATAGTTAACCTGCTTATTATTCTAATTGGCACCCTGCTAGCTAGCTGGATGGGAACGACTGGCGCTGCTATGCTTTTAATTAGGCCATTAATCAATGCAAACAAACATAGAAAAAATAAGGTTCACATTATTGTCTTTTTCATATTCCTTGTTGCAAACATTGGAGGCTCACTAACTCCTCTTGGTGACCCTCCATTATTTCTAGGGTTCTTGAAAGGAGTTGACTTTTTTTGGACAACCAGTGCAATGCTATTACCAATGTTATTTATGATTGTATCACTGCTTATTATTTTTTATTTCCTAGATTCATATTATCTCAAAAGAGAAAACATAAATATTGATTCGAGTAGTGAAAAAACAAGACTCGGAGTAGAAGGCATTTTTAACCTAGGCCTTATACTAGGCGTTATTGGAGCTGTCTTGATCAGTGGTTTTTGGAAGCCGCATATTAGCCTTGAAGTATATCATGGTGTACACCTAGAACTACAAAATATTACTCGAGATTTATTATTATTAGCATTAGCATATGCAAGCTGGACATATACACCGAAGCAGATTAGAAAAGATAATGAATACACATGGTTTCCAATCATTGAGGTAGCAAAACTATTCGCAGGAATTTTTATAACAATTATCCCTGCAATTGCGATATTAAAAGCAGGAACTAATGGTGCACTAGCGAGTATAATTAACTCAGTGTCTGATGAAAGTGGCCCAATCAATATGATGTATTTTTGGTATACAGGTGTATTATCAAGCTTCCTAGATAATGCTCCAACCTATTTGGTATTTTTTAATACCGCAGGAGGTGACCCTATTACTTTAATGGGTGAAATGAAAAATACCCTTTTGGCAATCTCTATGGGTGCTGTTTTTATGGGAGCAAATACTTATATTGGAAACGCTCCAAATTTTATGGTGAAGTCTATATCTGAGTCTTCAGGAATAGAAATGCCAAGTTTTTTTGGTTACTTCTTTAAATGGGCGATACCTATCCTCCTACCGCTATTTATAATTGTAAGCTGGTTATTTTTCGGATGAGAATAACTAAAGTAACAACGAAGACTGGAGATAAAGGAGAAACTAGCCTGGGAAGAGGAGAGAGAGTAAGAAAAGATCATCCTCGAGTTAATGCACTTGGAGATTTAGATTATTTAAACTCTGTTATTGGTTGGACTGTTAGCCCTTTTTCAGATAGTCAGATAGGCCGAGAGTTAAAAAAAATTCAGCAAGATATTTTTAATATTAGTGGCGATATATCTTTACCAGATAGTGAGTCTGTATTATTAAAAAAAGAACGTATAAAAGATATAGAAGATCATATTGATATTATTACTAATAAGCTTCCACCTCTTAAAGAATTTATTTTGCCAGGAGGAAGCGAGCTTATTTCAAGATTACATATCGCTAGAACCAGTTGCCGGAATGCAGAACGGTCTCTGATCTCTATGTACGGTAATGAGAACCTTAATCAGTTACATGCGAAGTACATGAATCGTCTTTCTGATTATTTGTTTCTATTAGCACGATTAGTAAAACATAATGAAGGCGTGAAAGAAGAACACTGGGACCTTGAAAAATGAACTATAATAATACATATATTGATTGGGGTAAAGTGGATGAAATTATATCCTCAGCGAATAAAATTTTTCTTACTACACATGAAAACCCCGATGGTGATGGCCTAGGATCAGAGGTAGCGCTGTATCACCATCTTAATGAAGTGGGAAAAGAAGTAAAAATTATAAATTGTTCACCCACTCCAGATATGTATGACTTTTTAAATACTAATAGTTGCATTGAGACATATGATGAAAACAAACATTCAGAGTGGGTAAAAAATTCTGACCTTGCTATCGTTTTTGATGTTGGTGATTTTGAACGAACCCGTTCGCTAAAAGATGTGATATATAGTAATAATATTCCAGTGATGAACATTGATCACCACCCTCATCCTGATAATCATGGCTTTTCCTATAATATAGTTGATATAAAGTCAGCAGCCACGGGTTGTATGGTACGTAGTTATTTAAAAGAAGCTAGAGATAAACCTCTTACAAAAGAAATTTGTGAAGGTATTTATGTGGCTGTTATGACTGATACAGGGTGCTTTCGACATAGCAATACAGATACATACTGTCACTCGATAGCCATAGAGTGTTTAGATAAAGGGGTAAACACAAACTTTATTTATCAGAAAATCTATGAAAACAGTTCAAAAACACGTGTCAGCGTTTTAGGCGAAATGATCTCTAATATTGGTTATGATTTAGATGGAAAATTCGCATGGTCAATCGTTACCGATAATATGATGAATAAATATCATGCTACGAAAAATGACTTAGATGGTTTTGCAGATTTCATACGTTCTATAAGAGGAGTAGAAGTTGCTTTAATTATTTACGAGGTAGATTTGAATTCTTGTAGAATAAATTTCCGCTCTAAAGGAACGTTTACCGTTAATACTATTGCAAAATCATTCGGCGGTGGCGGCCACGCTTTTGCTTCAGGTGCTGTGATTAATAAGTCACTTGATGAGGCAAAAGAGATGATAATTAATACTACGAAAAATATGATTCTAGAGCAGAGAAAAAATTACAAATGAAGATATTAGTCGCAAAAGATGCTGGATATTGTTTTGGAGTTAGAGATGCAGTTAATCTTGCTCATAAAACTGGCCAAAAGTATGAAGCGGTTTATATGCTTGGTGATATTGTTCACAATGAAAGTGTTGTATCAGAGTTAAATAAGTCTGGATCCATTGTGGTAAATAGCTTGGATGAAATTCCTCAAGATAAGCCGGTTTTATTTCGGGCACATGGAACAGATCCAAATATTTGGAAAGAAGCTCAGAAGAAAAAATTAAATATTATTGATGCAACATGTCCTTTAGTTACCGAAATTCATGAGGAAATAAAGATTTTAGAATCTGAAAAGAGAAAAACAATAATTATAGGAGATCACAACCACGTTGAGGTTATCGGTATTTCTGCCCAAGTAAAACACCCAATCATAATTTCAAATGTAGAAGAAGCACGCTCACTTAAAAAAATGAAGAGAGCTGGAGTAGTTAGTCAGTCCACGCAAATGATCGAAAATGTTCAAGAAATTATGAAGGTATTAATGGAAAAAGTGTTTGACCTTAGGTTTGTGAATACTATTTGCTTTCCAACTCGCAGGAATCATGAACAAATTAAAGAGCTGGCAGAGATATGTGATTTAATGATTGTTATCGGCTCATTTACTAGTGCGAACTCAAAAAGATTAACACAGTTGTCTTTAGAACGAAATGGAAATTCATATCAGGTGATGGATGAAAATGATATTGATGAATCTTGGTTTAGTAATATTGAGAGTGTAGGCATCTCAGCTGGCGCTTCTACTCCAGATAATATAATTAAGCGGGTTATTAACAAAGTAAAAACAATTTCAAGAATTAATAAAAAGGAAGAAATATATGAGTAGCAGTCCCTTTGATATAAATGTTGGTTTAGCAGAGATGCTAAAAGGTGGTGTAATTATGGATGTTACCAATCATGAACAAGCAATAATAGCTGAGAAAGCAGGAGCCTGTGCTGTAATGGCTCTCGAGAGGATACCGTCAGACATACGTAAAGATGGTGGCATTTCAAGAATGAGTGATCCGGAGATGATCAAAAAAATACAAAAGTCAGTATCTATTCCAGTTATGGCTAAATGTAGGATAGGGCACTTTGCAGAAGCGCAAGTACTTGAAGCTTTAGAAATTGATTTTATAGATGAGAGTGAAGTACTAACACCTGCGGATGAACACAATCATGTATGGAAACATGATTTTAAAGTACCGTTTGTATGTGGATGTAGGAATCTTGGAGAGGCACTAAGGAGAATCGCCGAAGGGGCAGCTTTGATTAGGACAAAAGGAGAAGCCGGAAGTGGGAATATTGTAGAGGCCGTGCGCCATATGAGAACTGTTATGAATGATATTAAGAGATTAACTACTCTGAAGCATGATCAATTGGTTGCTGAATCAAAGAATATGGGAGCGCCATTGGACTTAGTTATCCAGGTATCAGAAACAGGTAAGTTACCGGTTCCTAATTTTGCTGCAGGAGGTATCGCGACTCCAGCTGATGCGTCCTTAATGATGCAGCTTGGTGCAGAAACTGTGTTTGTTGGCTCAGGAATTTTTAAAAGTGAAGATCCCGAAGCAAGAGCAAAGGCAGTTGTAGAGGCAACTACGCACTACCAAAATCCCGAAAAAGTATTGGAGGCAAGTACAGGATTAAAGTCGGCTATGAGAGGGCTTGATATGTCTGAGATTCCTGAGGATGAGCGTTTACAGGAGCGTGGTTGGTGACAAATATAGGCGTTCTTGAACTGCAGGGTAATTATGCGCTGCATCATAAAATATTCTTTGATTTAGGTATCAACTCAAAAGGGGTAAAGCTTCCTAAAGATCTTGATAGCGTGGATGGATTGGTTATTCCAGGTGGAGAGTCTACAACGATGTCTCTATTGTTAGATACGTTTAGACTGAGAAAACCAATAATAGATTTTGCAAAGGAAAACCCTATAATGGGTACCTGTGCGGGTTTGATTATGATGTCAAAGAAAATTGAGAACGAGTCTAAAGTAAAACCACTTGAGATACTTGATGTGACGGTAAATAGAAATGCTTATGGAAGACAAATAATGTCAAAAAAAGAGCCAATAAGTATGGAACTAAACAACGAATCTATATCTTTCAATGCTACATTAATACGAGCACCTAAAATTACTGGTTTAAGCGATAATGTCAGGGTCCTTACAATGATTAAAGATTATCCTGCAATTGTACTCCAAGGGAAGCATCTTGGCATGTCTTTTCATCCTGAGTTGGATGGCATTACTATTTTTCATGAGATTTTATATAACCCTTCTAGTAAATTTTATTGGAGCAACCTAAATAAAGTTGATGCAGCTTAAATATCTAAAACAAATAAAATCTCCTAAAGATGTAAAGAATTTAGACAATGAGGCTCTACATAGGCTTTGTGAAGAGATGCGTTTTCACATAGTTAATACCATCACTGAAATTGGAGGTCATTTAGCTCCTACATTAGGTGTTATAGAACTTACTACTGCACTACATTATATTTATAATACACCAAAAGATAAGCTTATCTGGGATGTAGGTCATCAGGCTTATGCGCACAAACTTTTAACTGGTCGCCTTGATCAGTTTTCAAGTATTAGGCAGTATGGTGGATTAAGCGGATTTCTTAAACGGAAAGAGAGTGAGTATGATGTTTTTGGTGCTGGACATGCTTCTACTGCGATATCGGCAGCTCTTGGAGTTTCTGAAGCTAGGTTTCAAAACAAGGATAATTATCGTGTCGCTGCCATTATTGGTGATGGAGCGATGACTGGAGGATTAGCATTTGAGGCCATTAATAATGCCGGACATCTTGGTAGACAGTTGACAGTAATCTTAAATGATAACGAAATGTCTATCAGTCCCAATGTTGGAGCAATAAGCAAGTATTTCACTAGATTAATTTCTAATCCTACATATAACACACTTAAAACAGAAGCTTGGGAAATAACTAAAAAGTTGCCGCTTGCTAGAGGTACTATTCAGGCTTTCTTAAGCAGATTAGATAAAAGTATAAAAAATATTATTGTTCCTGGAATGCTTTTTGAAGAAATGGGATTTCGTTATTTTGGTCCAATAGATGGTCATGATTTAGATGAATTATTAAAAACATTAGACACAATAAAAGACATTGATAGACCTGTTTTACTTCATGTTATTACGAAAAAAGGAAAGGGTATGTCTGTAGCCGAGGATGATCCAGTAAAGTATCATGGTGTTAAAGCAAATGGAAGTATTAAAAAAGATATAAATAAAATAGTAGTCCCATCTTTTCAAGACGTTTTTGGTCATTTATCATGTGAGATAGCAGAGAACAGGAAAGATGTTGTTTGTATTACCGCAGCAATGCGTGAAGGGACTGGTTTAGTCCCCTACGAAAAAAAATTCGCAGATAGATATTATGATGTTGGTATTGCTGAGGGTCATGCTGTAACCTTTTCTGCGGGACTAGCAACCCAAGGAATTCGTCCTATTGTTGCAATTTACTCTTCATTTTTGCAAAGAGCTTTTGATCATATTGTGCATGATGTATCGATTCAAGACTTGCCAGTGATATTTTGTATGGACAGAGCTGGTATAGCAGGTGAAGATGGACCAACTCACCATGGATCTTTAGATATTGCTTACTTCCGCTGTATACAGGGTATGGTTTTAGCTGCACCAAAAAATGGGAATGAGTTTAGGCATCTTCTCTACACTGCTCTTAATCATAGCGGTCCATTTGGCATAAGATATCCCAAATATAGTTCTGTAGAGTTTGACGAAAATGGTCAGGCAAAACTCTTGCCAATTGGATCTTGGGAAGTAGAAAAAAAGGGAAAAGATATAGTAATGCTTACTGTTGGGCCTATGGTATATAATGCTCTTGCTGTTGCATCAGATTTAGAAGAGGAAGGATTATCTTGTGAGGTAGTAAACTGTAGATTTATAAAACCTATGGATAAAGCTTATTTAGAGTCAATTATTATCCGAGGATTTAATAAAGTACTCACAATTGAAGAAGGTGTGATTAATGGTGGTTTTGGAGATGGCGTATGTTCTTTCTTATTGGAAAATGGTTATAAAGGAGAAATGAAAAGAATTGGGCTACCAGATTCTTATGTAGAACATGGTAGTAGGGCCCAAATATTAAACGACTTATCATTAGATAATTCGGGGATAAAAAATACGGTGAAAAATCTAGTTGCCACTATTGAAAAGTTTTCAGAATAATTATTTAGTATGCGTCAACCAGTTGATAATCACTTAGAATCTAGTTGGAACGATTCTATAAAAAATTCAAAATCTAGAGATGCAGATTTTGATACATTAAGTGGACATCGTGTGGACTTATGTTATTTTCCTAGTATAATTGATAATAACTATAAAAATAATTTGGGTTTTCCTGGTCAATATCCTTATACCCGAGGTATACACCCGAATTTGTATCGTGGAAAATTATGGACAATGCGTCAGTTTGCTGGATATGGTACTCCAGAAGATACAAACAGAAGATTTAAGCTTTTACTAAATAAAGGGCAAACCGGACTATCCGTTGCATATGATATGCCAACCTTGATGGGATATGATCCTGGTCATTCTCTATCTATTGGAGAGGTTGGAAAGTGCGGTGTAAATGTTTTTCATATGGGTGATATGGAAACATTGTTTAAAGATATTGATCTGGGAAAGGTATCAGTTTCGCAAACAATAAATGGACCAGCCATTATTCTATTAGCATTTTATATTGCAGTTGCAGAACAAAAAGGCGTGAGTGCTAGCAATTTAAAAGGCACATTACAGAATGATATACTAAAGGAGTTTATTGCTCAAAAAGAGTGGATATTTCCTCCCAAACCTTCAATGAAGCTAATCACAGATATGTTAACCTATTGTACAGAAAAGATGCCGCTATATAATACGATTTCAGTAAGCGGATATCATATTAGAGAGGCAGGATCTACAGCGGTTCAAGAACTTGCGTTTACACTTGCTGATGGATTTACTTATTTAGAGCATGGTATCAGTGCAGGTTTGGATGTTGATAGTTTTGCACCAAGAATATCATTCTTTTTTAATTCTCATTTAGATTTTTTTGAAGAAATAGCAAAATATCGTGCTGCCAGAAGGATATGGGCCAGAAGATTAAAAGAGAAATACGGAGCGAAAAATGAAAGATCAATGATGTTGAGATTTCATACTCAAACAGCAGGCTGTAGTCTAACCGCGCAACAGCCAGAGATAAATATAGCAAGAACTAGCTTTCAGGCTATGGCCGCTGTTTTAGGGGGGACACAAAGCTTACACACAAATTCTATGGACGAAACTATAGCCCTTCCATCTGAAAAAGCTGCTGAGATAGCATTAAGGACTCAACAGCTCATTGCATATGAAACAGGCGTGACTAATGTGGTTGATCCTTTAGGCGGATCTTGGTTTCTAGAAAACCTTACAGATGAAATGGAAGAAAAAACTGAAGAATATTTTTTAGAGATTGATGATTTAGGCGGTGTTATACCTGCAATCGAACAGGGATATCAGCAAAGAGAAATCTCTAAGTCTGCTTCAATTTATCAGGATAAAATTGATAACAATAAAAGGGTTGTTGTTGGTGTAAATAAGTTTATTAACGATGAAAAAGAAATTGATATACCAATCTTAGAGATAGATACTCGAGCGGAACAGAATCAAATGGAAAAATTAGATCAATTAATAAAAAATAGAGATCAACAACAAGTGAAAAATTCTTTAAAACAAATAATAGAAACCTGTCAATCTGGGGATAATTTAATGCCCATTATAATTAATGCTGCCAAGTCATATTGCACGCTTGGGGAAATTGTTGATGCTATGAAAACTGAATTTGGTGAGTGGCAGGAAAACTCAGTGTTCTAGATAAAGAAAAAATTATATAAAAGAATAGGAAAATATTAATGGAAAGAAAAATTGTTCATGTGATTGGTACAGGTACTATTGGTGAACCACTTATTGGGTTGTTGTGCGACTATCAAGACCAATTAGGAGTAGATGAGATTACCTTTCATAAAAACTCTGCTTTAAAGCACGATAGATCAAAAGTTATTGATTTACTTCATCGTGGAGCGAGGTTAGCTGTTGATAAAGAGAAAATAAATCAATTCAAAAAACTTAAAATAGATTCTGATTTAGAGACTGAAGATGCTATTCAAAGAGCTGCTGTCGTTATTGATTGCACTCCAAAAAGTATTGGTCATGATAATAAAGTAAAATATTATCAAAAATTTTCAGATTCTGTTAAAGGGTTTTTAGCGCAAGGAAGTGAGAATGGGTTTGGTAAAAAATATGCAAGAGGTATAAATGATAATATATTAACCTCAGATGATAAATTTATTCAAATAGTAAGTTGTAATACCCATAATATTTCGTGCATAACAAAAACGATAGCATTAAATAATGAAGATAATCTAAAAAGTGGAAATTTTTTATGTATTAGACGAGCTAATGATTTAAGTCAGGAAGATGGTTTTATCCCTTCTCCAAAAGTTGGTATACATGATGATGAAAAGTATGGAACACACCATGCAAGAGACGCATCAGACTTATTTAGCACTCTTGGTTTAGACTTAAACTTATTCTCATCTGCAATGAAGGTTAATAGCCAATACATGCATATTCTTTGGTTTAGATTAATATTAAATGAATCAATTCATATGGATGATCTAAAAAATAGATTAATAGAAAATCCATTAGTTGCTATGACAACAAAAGATATGACTAGTTCAGTTTTTTCTTTTGGAAGGGACCACGGCCACTATGGAAGAATATTAAATCAGACAGTTATTGTAGAACAATCTTTACATATACGGAATGGTAATGAAATTTCTGGATTTTGCTTCACACCACAAGACGGTAACTCGATCTTAAGTAGTATTGCAGCAACTGAATGGTTTCTTTATCCACATTCTTATGAAGACAAGATTCAGTGTCTATCTAATTTGTTTTTTAACAATATATAGAATTTTATACTATAATAAAGATTAGTAGTGAAGCATAATTATATACCAGATCCTAAAATGATTGATGATGGTATTATTGATAATATCTTTAGTCATTTTGATAAAGTTTTAAAGAATAAGAAAAATGACAAATTTTTATTATCATTATCCGGAGGAAGTGATTCAGTTCTATTATTATATATATTAATTAAATATTTAAAATTTGATAAGGAAAGAATAATTATTTGTCACGTGAATCATCATTTGCGTAATGACAGTGATATTGATGAAAGTTTTGTGTCTATACTTGGAAGTAAATTAAATATTGAAACACACATAAGGCATTTAAATCCTAAAATGATACCAAGAGGAGATAGTGTTGAATCTTGGGCTCGTAATGGTAGATATGATTTGTTAGAAAATATTAAGATCGAGACTGAAGCAGATTGGATAATAACAGCACATCATGCGAATGACCAAGCCGAGACTATTTTAATGAATATTTCCGAAAAGACGGGGTTATTTGGATTAGGAGGAATGAAAGAGATAAATAATAATATTATTAGACCTTTATTACCATTCTCTAAAGCTTATTTGATGAATATAGTGAAAAGGTATTCTATTCCATATATGGAGGATTCAACCAATAGTAATAATAATCATAAGCGTAATTTTATAAGAAATATTGTTATCGCACCGTGGCTTGCCAAAGATGCTGATTTAATTGAAGCCATAATAAAAACAGCCAATAATTTCCAGGATTGGCAAAATAGTATGTTGTATTTTGTTAATGATTTTATTACAAAGAATGTAATCTCAAATATAAACGGTAATTTCTTTATTGAAAAAAATGAATTGAAAAAATTACCTGTTTTAGCAAGACTTTGTGTCTTTCAGGTATTAACAAATTCTATTGGCCTACTACGTAAATCTGAAATTGAAAATATAAAAAGATTCTTCCATAATGATATTATTGGAAATATTTGTAGTACAAAAAATGACTATGTATTACTCAATGATCGTAAGCACGTAATTGTAAAAAAGAAAGAGCCAAAAGAAACAAGCCAGCTAGAATTGAAAATTGGAGAAAAATGCAATTTCGGTGGCTATAATTACAAAATGAATAATTGTGTTGATAACATATTTTTCTCTGAAGATCCTAATGATGAATTACTTGATCTCAGTGTAATAGAAAATAAAAAATTAGTACTAAGGCTTTGGCAGTCAGGCGATAAGTTTAGGCCACTTGGGATGAATGGAAATCAGAAAATAAGTGATTTTTTGATTAATAATAAGGTCAATATATTTGATAAAGATCAGCAGGCTGTCCTTACTGCTGATGACCAAATTATTTGGGTTTGTGGCTATAGAATTGATGATTCAGTAAGAATAAGTGGTAGTACGAAAAATATTATTAGAATTAAAAGAAAATACAATAGAGTATAATGACGAAATTAAATACCAAATTAAGTATGTATCTTTCAAAAGATGATATAAATAATAGAATAAAAAAAATGGCTAATCAATTATCAGAAAAATATTGTGATGAATGCCCTGTAATTATTGGAATTTTAAATGGAAGCTTTGTGTTTATGGCAGATCTAATAAGAAAGATAGATTTTGAATGTGAAATTGATTTTATAAAAGTAAATAGTTATGTTGGTAAAGAGACATCAGGTAAAGTGCAATTAGAAAAAGATATTACCATAAATATTGAAGATAGAAGAGTGATTATAGTTGAAGATATCATTGACTCAGGATTGACAATGGATTATTTACATAAACATATTTCTGCTTATAGCCCTAAGGATATAACTATTGTAACACTTTTATCAAAAAATAATAGCTATACACTAAATTTTAATATAGATATTGTAGGGTTTAAAATTACTTCAGAATTTGTTGTAGGATATGGGCTGGACTTAGACCAGAGATTCAGGCAATTAGATTCGTTATATACGCTAGAGCCAAACATGTTGGCATAAAGGATAATCATGGATAGTAGAAAAAAATCTTCAGATAACAAAAATAGTAAGAATAATAATAAACAAGATTTTCAATGGAAAAGAGCTGGAAAGACTAGTTTTATCTGGATCGTTATCATATTAGTAACTGTTTATTTTTCAAGTATCTTATCTGAAAGTAGAAATAATGAAGTTGAAATAGATTATACAGAGTATAAACATTATTTAAATGATGGTCTGATACAAAAAGCTGTTATTATTAATAAAACATTCCATGGTGAGTTTAAGTCGCCGCAAACCATAGATACACCATTAGGCGTTAGAGATGATATTGAAAAATTTAAACTAACAATTCCATTTATTGATAGAGAAGTAACAGAAAAGTGGGATTCTGCCGGACTAGATTATAGTTTCCAAGAAAAAAGCATAGACTGGACGGGATATTTCTTAAACATGTTACCATGGATATTGCTTATAGGTTTTTGGTTTTTTATGCTCAGGCGTATGCAAGGTGGTGCAGGTGGAATGGGTGGTATTTTCAAATTTGGAAAAAGCAAAGCTTCTCTATGGACATCTGATCAACCAAGGGTCACATTTAATGATGTGGCAGGTTGTGATGAAGCAAAAGAAGAATTAAGTGAGGTCATTGATTATCTAAAAAGTCCAAAAAGATTTCAAAAATTAGGCGCAAGAGTTCCTAAGGGAGCCTTGTTAGTTGGGCAGCCTGGGACAGGTAAAACCTTATTGGCAAGAGCAATTGCCGGCGAGGCTGGTGTACCATTCTATAGTATTAGTGGTGCCGATTTTGTAGAAATGTTTGTTGGCGTAGGGGCATCAAGAGTTAGAGACTTATTTGAACAAGCAAAAAAAAGTACTCCTTGTATAATATTTATTGATGAATTAGATGCTGTTGGAAGGCAAAGAGGTGCTGGTATAGGAGGTGGCCATGATGAAAGAGAACAAACTCTAAATGCTTTGTTAGTAGAAATGGATGGGTTTGATAATAATCATAATATTATTGTAATAGCAGCTACAAATAGACCAGATGTGTTAGATACTGCTCTGCTAAGACCGGGTAGGTTTGATCGTCAGATAATTGTTGATGTCCCAGATATTAAAGGAAGGCTTGGTATATTAAAAGTTCATATAAAAAAAGTTGTCATTAATAAAAGAAAAGTTGATCTAAAATCTTTGGCCAAAGGGACCCCAGGCATGGTTGGTGCAGATTTAGCTAATATTGTAAATGAGGCAGCATTACTTGCAGCTAGGAATAAAAAACGATCTATAGATATGGATGACTTTGAGGAGGCAAAAGATAAGGTAATGATGGGGGTTCAAAGAAAAAGTATGGTACTTACAGATGAGGATAAAGAGACCACAGCCTATCATGAAGCAGGACACGCTATAGTGGCAATTAAAACTGAAGGAGCTGATCCGGTACATAAAGTAACTATTATCCCTAGAGGTAGAGCACTAGGGGTTACTATGCAACTGCCAATGGATGATAAACATGGGTACTCAAAACCATTTGTTGAAGGAAGATTAGCTATTTTAATGGGAGGTCGGGCAGCAGAGATGCTTATTTTTGATAAAATGACAACAGGCGCAGGAAATGATATCGAACAAGCGACTCAAATAGCAAGGAAGATGGTTACCGAATGGGGTATGAGTGACTTGCTTGGCCCTATGACTTTTGGAAAGAAAAATGAAGAGATCTTTCTTGGTAGAGAGATTCAGTCTCATAGAGACTATAGTGAGGATACAGCCAGAATGATTGATGAAGAAATATCAAAAATTATACGAACTGCTCAACGAATTTCAGAAAATATTCTCAATGACAATAAAGATCTTTTGCATAACCTGGCAAAATCATTATTGAAGTTTGAGACAATAGATGCTAAAGATATAAAGAAAATCCTTGATGGTAAAAAAATTATTAGAAGGTCAGATAGAAAAAATTTGAAAAACGGAAGAACAAAATTAAAAGTCAAGACATCTAAAGAGAAATCTAAACCATTAAAATCAAATGGTCGATTATAGATCTCAATTGAATAATATATAAAATTAAAAAAATCATTAGAGGTTTATATAAATATAAATCATTTTAAAGAGTGGGTAATTCATAGTCCCAATGTATTGATTATGGGTATACTCAATGTCACACCAGACTCATTTAGTGATGGAGGCAAATATGTTGATGCCAAAATTGCCATAGATCATGCCCTAGAAATGATAGATAATGGAGCTGATATTATTGACATTGGGGGTGAGTCAACAAGGCCAGGATCAGAACCTGTTTCTAAAAATGATGAATGTAATAGGATCATACCTGTTATTGAATCAATTAAAAAAAACAATAGTGAGATTTTAATCTCAGTTGATACTTATAAATCATATGTTGCAAAAAGGGCTGTTGAGGCTGGTGCAGATTTAGTTAATGATATAAGCGGTTTAACATTTGATCCAAATATGTTATCATATTTATCAGGAAAAGGTATCCCAGTAATTCTTATGCATATAAATGGAAGACCAAAGACTATGCAAAATAATCCTGTATATGATGATTTAATTAAAGATATAAGAAATTTTTTTCTTAAACAGTGTAATATTGCTAAGGAAAATGGTATCAAAAAAAATCATATTATTTTAGATCCTGGAATTGGATTTGGGAAATCTTTTGAACATAATTTTACGGTAATTAGAAGGTTGAATGAAATTTGTGATCTAGGATATCCTGTCATGATAGGTCCAAGCAGAAAGGCTTTTATTGGTGACACTCTTGGTCTGCCGCTAAATGAACGAATAGAAGGTACTTTAGCAACAGTAGTATCTGGAATTATGAACGGCGCGAAAATTGTTAGAGTTCATGATGTAAAAGAAGTTAAAAGAGCGGTTAAGGTTACTGAGAAAATTTTAGCATCAGCATGATAGAATTATTCAAAATAGGATTCATAAAAGTATCTCTAATTGATATAATTGATATACTCTTTGTTACTTGGATCTTTTATAAAGTACATCAGTATTTTAAAGAAACACGTGCTGGACAAATGTTAATTGGATTAATAATATTGTTGATTGCGTCTTTCCTGTTTAATGCGTTTGGTATCAGTGCAACCTCATGGTTAATTAACCAGTTTCAAACAATCTGGGTTGTAGCCTTTGTGATTTTATTTCAACCAGAAATCAGAAGACTTCTGATTTATGTTGGTCAAACTAGATTTTTCCGTACAATATTTAGGGTTGGTACGAGCCGTTCGCTTGAGGCAATTGTTGACGCATCATTACAACTAAGTAAAAAGAAATATGGTGCTCTAATAGTTGTTCAAAGAGAAACCGGACTACGTATTTATAAAGAGTCCGGAACACCAATAAAAGGAGAGGTTACTTCTGCATTATTATTATCCATTTTTCATCCTGAATCCCCATTACATGATGGAGCGATAATACTACAAAACACATTGGTAGAAGCAGCTGGATGTATATTACCTCTTACTGATAGTGATATGATCACACCTGACATGGGTACGAGGCATAGGGCCGCATTAGGGCTTACTGAAGAATCGGACGCAATTGTTATCGTAGTATCTGAGGAGCGTGGTGCAATTGCCGCTGCTGAGAACGGAAGGTTTGTAAAGTTAGATATGGATGAAATGGATTTAAGGCGTTTTCTTAATGAAAGACTATTTATATCTTCAGGTGATTAAATAATGCAACGAATTAATTTATTCTGATATATTAAATTACAAGATGGAAATATCTGAAATAAAAGAACTTTTCACTCAGGCTAGTCATAAGTGTTCCGTGCTTAGGGGGTATCTTTGATCTTGATTCATTAAACAAGAAATTAAATGATCTAAAGGAAAAATCTACAGACCCCATCTTCTGGAATGATAATAAGAAAGCTTCAGCTATACTAAAAAATATATCCAGGATAGAAAAAGAGATAAAGCTTTGGAACGATATTGAAGAAAAGCATAGTGATGTAGAGGTTCTTTTTGAATTTCATAGTGAAGGTGAAATTTCAATAGATGATATATATAACGAGGTAAACCAATATAAAAATATTATAGAAGATTTGGAACTAAGGATGATACTTGGTAAGGAAGAAGATACACAAGATGCGATTCTCACAATTCATCCTGGTGCAGGCGGGACAGAAAGCCAAGACTGGGTTCAGATGCTTTATAGAATGTATGATCGTTGGGCAGAAAAAAAAGGATTTAATATTTCACTAATTGATTTCCAAGCTGGCGATGAAGCTGGAATTAAAGATGTGACTTTTGAAATAAAGGGAGACTATGCATATGGTTTAGCCAAAGCAGAATTTGGTGTTCACAGGATGGTTAGAATCTCTCCATTTGATTCTAATAGTAGGCGACATACTTCTTTCGCTTCTGTATATGTTTATCCATCTATTGATGAAACAATCCAAATAGATATTAACCCTAATGACCTTAGAATTGATACATACAGGGCGAGTGGTGCAGGCGGACAGCACGTAAATAAAACTGATTCAGCAGTAAGGATTACTCACATGCCTACTGGAATAGTCGCTCAATGTCAAAATGAAAGGTCGCAGCATAAAAATAAAAATCAAGCGATGAAATTATTAAAAGCTCGTCTTTATCAGTTAGAAATAGATAAAGAAAAAGAAAAACAAAAAAACCTAGAGGATCAAAAAAAAGACATAGCATGGGGCAGTCAAATTCGTTCTTATGTTTTTCATCCTTATAACCTTGTTAAAGACCATCGTACAAAGCAGGAATCAGGAAATATCCAAAGCGTAATGGATGGAGATTTAGATAATTTTATCAAATCTTTTTTATTATCGGAAATTCCACAAAAATCTTTAAATATTTAAAGGATGTAAAATGTCTGAACAAAATAAAAGTTTAAAACAAATAATTAATCATAGGATAGAAAAGTTAAATAAATTAAAGGAGATGGGCTTTGAACCATTCCCTCATAAATATGAGCCAACACATAAAAGCGCAGAAATAATAAATAATTATAAAAAATTAGATAAAAAAGATGTTTGTATATCTGGAAGAATAATGGCCCTAAGAAAAATGGGTAAGGCATCCTTTATTCAAGTGATGGATGACTCAGGTCAAATCCAGGTTTTTATTAAAAGCGATAATGTCGGTGAAAAGGTATATGCGGTTTTCAAACTTATTGATATCGGAGATTTTGTAGGTATTAGTGGGTATGTTTTTAAGACAAAAACAGGAGAGATATCAATACACACTGAGAAATTTGTTGTTTTGTCTAAAAGCATTAGGCCTCTTCCAATCGTTAAAGAAAAAGAAGGTGAGGTCTATGATGCTTTTACGGATAAAGAGTTAAGGTATCGTAACCGCCACCTAGATCTGATTGTCAATCCAGATACTCGAGATGTGTTTCGAAAGAGAACTGAAATTATTTCTGAGACCAGATTAACGCTAGACTCAAAACAATTTTTAGAAGTAGAAACGCCTGTTTTGCAACCAATATATGGAGGTGCAAATGCAAGACCATTTACAACATATCATAATGCTTTAGGCCAGAAATTATTTCTTAGAATTGCAGATGAATTATATTTGAAGAGATTAATAATTGGCGGCTTCGAGAGAGTATATGAAATATCAAAAGATTTCAGAAATGAGGGTATGGACAGAAATCATAATCCTGAGTTTACAATGTTAGAATTTTATTGGGCCTATGCAGACTATAAAGATTGTATGGTTTTGGTTGAAGAGATTTTTCGAAATGCTGCGAAAAGAATAGGAAAACTAAAAATCACATGGGGAGAATTTGAAATTGATTTATCTAAAAAATTTAAAGAAAGAACATTTTATGGGCTACTAAAAGATGCAACTGGTTCAGATTTGTCTTTGATGAATGAAAAAGAGCTTTTCGATGTCTGCAAAGAGAATAATATAGAAATCAAAAAAAATTCCAATACAGGACAAATGTTAGATGGTTTAATGAGTAACTTGGTTGAGCCTAATCTTATTGATCCGACATTTGTAGTTGATTACCCTAAGTCTATATCTCCTTTAGCAAAATTAAAGAGAGATGGAAGTAAAAATATTGTTGAAAGGTTTGAGCTGTTTATAGGCGGTTCTGAGTTTGCTAACTCTTTTACAGAGCTTAATGATCCAATTGATCAAAGAGAAAGGCTCGAGGAACAAGCGAAACTTAGAGAAAGAGGTGATGAAGAAGCACAGCCAGTAGATGACGAATTTATCCGTGCGATGGAAGTTGGTATGCCTCCTACCGGCGGCGTAGGTATTGGTATTGATAGACTCGTTATGCTGCTTACAGATAATCGTTGGATTAGAGATGTAATATTTTTCCCAACAATGAGATTGGAAAAAGAATAGATATGAATCTATATCTGCAGTTTGTTCTGCGATATCTGAATCCTAAATCGAGAAATAGCTTTTCCTCAAACGCCAGTATTTTAGCGATTATTGGGCTCTCAATTGGTTTATTTTCCTTGCTCCTTACAATGAGTATCATTAAAGGTTTTGAAAATGTTTTAGAAAAGAAATTATCAAGCATAGATGGATTATTTCGAGTGCAAAACATTTTGGGAAAAACAATCATGGTAGAAGAAAATCTGGATTCTTTATTATTTAATACTGGTTTACCTATCGATGTAAGTCCCTACATTCGTGGAACAGCGATGATACGTCTAGGGAAATATACTGAAGGTATTATTATTGAGGGAGTAACCAAGCTTCCTGATCGAGCATATTTTAACATAGAAGAAAACACTGTTAGCGAGAATAATATTATTATTGGGAAATCTTTAAGCGATGACTTAGATATAAATATTGGAGACAAAGTGATAATTACACCACTTATAAATATGATAAAGGAACCAATTAGTCAAAAATACAATTTAATTGAAGTAAGTGGATTGTTTAAATCTGGAATGCAAGAATATGATAAGACTATTGCCTATGTATCCCTTGACCAAGCAAAAAAGATATTTGGAATGGACAATCAGGTCAGTGGCTATGTGATTAATTCAAAAGAGCCATTAATAGCACTAAATGAAAAACTAAATGACCATATTAGATACCCATATTATTTAGAATCATGGAAAGACAGACATCGTATTATTTTTGATTGGATTCATATACAGAGGTTGCCGATAATAATTATATTTGGATTAATTGCATTAGTAGCAATTACAAATATAATGGCGACGATATCTATGATTATCAGGGAAAAAAATAGTCAAATAGGAATTCTTATGGCTCAGGGTATGAAATATAATAATATACAGAAAATATTTTTTATTCAAGGTGCCGTTATTGGTTTAGTTGGATGTGTCTTAGGGTCTACCGCTGCTTATTTATTTATTTTTCTGCAAAATAGATATAAGCTTATTTCATTGCCAGAAGACATTTATTTTATGGATTATGTTCCTGCAGCTTTTGACTATTCTATATTTTGCATCATATTGATTTCAACATTATTAATATCAATATTATCCACTATAGTACCCACAAAAACTATTATGAAACTGCGGCCTTCAGATCTGTTAGTTCAAGAATGAGATTCCATTTTTTTATTGCAAGTAGATTTCTTGATTCTAATAGAGGAGTGGGCAGGGTTACTGGAATTATATCTAAACTTGGTATAGCAATTGGTTCTTTTGCGTTAATAATTGCTATTTCTATTCTTAATGGTTTTGAGCTGCAGGTAAATAAAAAGATAATTGATTTTGATGGTAATATTAAAATCTCAGGGATAGGATTAAATGATGATTTATCTTTACTTAATGACCTTGATGAGATAATAATGATATCACCTAATAGAGAAAGGCGTGGTCTTATTAGTTATGAATCAAAGCAAAAGGTTGTAATATTTAAAGAAATTGATACAGATATAATAGATGAATTCTATCAGCTTCCAATCATTGGGAATTACCCGACCAAGGAACAGATCTTAGTTGGCTATGATATAGCTTCTCGATTAGGTATAAAGGCTGGTGATGAGATAATTATTTCTTCACCTCTTGACCAGACATCAATGTTAGGCTTTCCACCCGCTTTCAAGGTTCAAGTCAGCGGTCTATTCTATTCAAAAATTTTAGACTATGATGATAAATTTGTTTTTATTTCAAATAATATAGGTAACAAACTATTTCGACATGCATCCCAAACTAATTTTATAGATATAAAAACAAAAGATGACAATAGACAAAAATATTTAAAGAAAAAAATAAGTCAACTGTTTGATGATAAAATTAAAGTTGAATCATGGAAAGATAGACACGCAACGCTTGTAAAGGCAATGAACATGGAAAAGATAGGCTCAATAATCGTTTTAAGTCTAATTATTCTTGTTGCTTCTTTCAATATGGCATCCACGCTTTCGTTAATTACAATAAAGAAAATAAAAGATATTGGTATACTAAGAGTATTAGGTACTAAAACATCTGATATACAGAGAATTTTATTTGCTCAGGCTCTAATTATTGGTGGTAAGGGAACTTTTATCGGAATTTTTTTTGGTATAGTTTTTGTATATATACAAAATATGTTTGGTATTATTAGATTGCCTAGTGATATATATGCGATTGATGTATTACCTATGTTTCTTTCATTCGCAGATTTATTTATTATAGCTCTAATTTGTTTTTTCTTTATTACTCTACCAGGTTTGTCATCTGGTAAAAAAGTTTCCAATTTTGATCCTATCGAGGCCCTGAGATGGATAAAGTAATATTGGAAGCCAAGGGTCTGGTTAAATCCTATGTCAATGGAAATAATAAGTTAAAGGTACTAGATGGTATTGACATTAATCTGGAAGAAGGTAAGATAGTAACAATAATGGGTAAATCAGGATCTGGAAAGTCAACACTATTAAATATTTTAAGTACTTTGGATGGTGCAGATGAGGGAATGATCTCTATAAATGGGAATGATATTAATTATTATACAGATAATGATATATCATATATGAGGAATTCTTATATTGGTTTTGTTTTTCAGTTTCATCATTTACTACCTGATTTTACAGTTCTTGAAAACATTCTGATGCCAGACTGGATCAACAAGACAAACTCTAAAAAGGGTAGAGCTCTAGAATTATTAGATTTATTGGAACTAATTATGATTAAAGACAAATATCCATTAGAATTATCAGGAGGTGAAAGACAGCGCGTTGCGGTACTAAGAGCATTAATAAATAATCCAAAAATTCTATTTGCTGATGAACCAACTGGAAATTTAGATGAAAAAAATGCACTAATATTGGTTGACCTTTTTAGGCAAATTAACAGAGATTATAACGTAACTATTCTTTTGACTACGCATAATCCAGATGTTGCCGCAATCGGTGATGTAAGGTATGAGTTAAAGTCTGGATTATTAGAAAAAAATAAAGTTATATAGTAATGAAAAAGAATTTTTCTAAAAAACTTCAGACAATATTAAAATACGCAAAAGAGGATGCAATTCGATTAGGGCAATCTTATGTAGGTTCAGAGCATCTACTAATTGGGTTAATAAAAATTAAGTCAGGTATATCTTCAAAAATTTTCGAGCTCTATGATTTAGATATAAAATCAGTAATTAAAATGATAGAAGACTTAATTAGTACATCAGAGAGTACAATGACTTTAGGTCACCTTCCTCTAAGCATGAGAGCTGAAAGAGTATTAAAAAATGCATATCTTGAAGCATCATCTAGAAAACATCATGTTGCTGATGATGAACACTTGCTATTAGCAATGTTGCGTGAGAAAGAAGGGGTTGTTTATGAAGTGTTAAGCTCTTTCAATTTTGATTTTGATACCGTGTCAGAATTGGTTGATGGTGAAAATATAGAGGATGAAGATTCTTATGAAATTGATGAATATAAAACTAAAGAAAAAACACCTACACTTGATCATTTCTCAAGAGATATCACAAGCCTTGCATCAAAAGGCAAATTAGACCCAGTAATTGGTAGAGAAAAAGAGATAGAAAGAGTTGCTCAGGTTTTAGCTCGTCGGAAGAAGAATAACCCTGTTCTTATTGGGGAGCCAGGTGTAGGTAAGACTGCTATAATTGAAGGATTAGCCCAAAGAATTGTTAGAAAGGCTGTGCCAAGACTTCTCCACAATAAACGTATCCTTTCTCTGGATTTAGCAGCAATAGTATCAGGCACAAAATATAGAGGACAGTTTGAAGAAAGATTGAAAAGTATCATGAATGAGCTAGAATCTCGCCAAAATATAATTATTTTCATTGATGAGCTTCATACGTTAGTTGGTGCAGGAGGTGCCTCTGGTTCATTAGATGCTTCAAATATGTTTAAGCCTTCATTGGCTCGCGGAGATGTTCACTGTATTGGGGCAACTACTCTTAATGAATATAGGCAGCATATTGAAAAAGATGGAGCTCTTGATAGACGTTTTCAAAAAATAATAATTAATGCTCCTTCAATAAACGAGAGTATCGAAATATTAATGGGGTTAAAAGAAAAATATGAAGAGCACCATAATGTGATATATTCAAACAATGCAATAGACGCATGTGTACACTTATCAGAAAGATATATTTCTGATAGGTTTTTACCTGATAAAGCGATTGACATATTAGACGAGACAGGTGCACGCGCTCATATGTTTAATGATAAAGTACCAAAGAATATTATAGCTATTGAAAAAAAAATAGACTCTCTACGATCAAGAAAAGAGATTAAGGTTACTAAGCAGCTTTATGAAGAGGCAGCTGTTATTAGGGATGAAGAGCGTAAACTTCTTGATAAACTTAGTGATGCACAACAATCTTGGAATGAAAAATCTAAAGTTAAAGAGTTAAATATTTCATCTGAACAGGTTGCTGATGTTGTTTCTCTTATAACTGGGATTCCCGTAAATAAAGTTGCTGAATCTGAGAGTCAAAAACTCCTCAATCTACCTAAAAGTTTGAGTCAATTTATCATTGGTCAGGAAACTGCAATACAAAGTATTTCAAAGGCAATTCGTAGAGCAAGAACAGGATTAAAAAATCCCTCTAGGCCAATTGGTGTATTTTTGTTCTTAGGGCCAACTGGGGTAGGAAAAACTGAGTTGGCAAAAGTACTGGCTAATTATTTATTTAATCATTCTAATTCATTAGTAAAGGTTGACATGTCAGAGTTTTCTGAGAGGTTTTCATTGTCGAGGCTAATCGGTGCGCCTCCAGGGTATGTAGGCTATGATGAAGGTGGTGAATTAACGGAAAAAATCCGTAGAAACCCATATTCTGTCGTATTATTAGATGAGTTTGAGAAAGCACATCCAGATTTATATAACATTATGTTACAAATTTTTGATGATGGAGTTCTTACAGATGGTGTAGGAAGAAAAATTGATTTTAGTAATACAATTATAATAATGACCTCAAATCTAGGTACAAAAGAGCTCAATAGTAATGACTTGGGTTTTGGGGGAAATTCAGGGTCAGATAATTATAAAAATGTAAGATCAAAGATTATGAAATCTGTGGATAATACATTTTCTCCAGAGTTTATTAATAGGATTGATGATAGTATAGTATTTCATTCGCTAAGTGAAGAAGATGTATTTCAAATAATAGATTTACAATTGAATGATCTTTCAGAAAATCTTTCAAAAATGGGACTGAAAATAAAACTTTCCATTTCTGCAAAGCGTTTGTTGGCTAAAAGGGGTTATGACCCTCAATATGGAGCTAGACCTCTTAGAAGAGAGATTCAAATTTCTCTAGAAGATTACCTTTCTGAAGTGTTTTTAAAACGTACATTATCTGAGGGGACGATTATAAAAGTAGATGCAAATAAGTCTAATTTTAGATTTTCATTTATTGAAAAAAATAAATCCTCTGCAAAAAATAAATCCTCGAAATAGATTCAATAATAACTTATCTGCCAAATAATACTATTATTATATAATATCTGACAAATAGTACTATTAATTATTTTGGAATATTGCTTGTAAAGTAAGAGTTATATAAAAATTTTGAGGAGATATAATGTCTAAAATTATTGGAATTGATTTAGGTACTACAAATTCCTGTGTTTCTGTTTTAGAAGGTGGCGAGCCAACAGTAATCACTAATCCAGAAGGAGGTCGGACGACACCATCAGTTGTCGCTTTTGCAAAAGATGGAGATCGTTTAGTAGGCCAAACGGCAAAGCGTCAGGCAGTTACAAACCCTGAGAATACCATCTTTTCAATTAAACGGTTTATGGGGCGTATGTTCAAAGAAGTTGATAATGAAATTTCTGAGGTGCCATATAAAGTAGAGAAAAATTCAAATGGCGCTGTAATTGTTAAAGCCAATGATAAAGATTATACACCTCCAGAAATTAGTGCTATGGTATTACAAAAGCTGAAGCAGGATGCTGAGGAATATTTAGGTAGTAAAGTAACTGATGCTGTGATTACAGTTCCTGCCTATTTTAATGATTCACAAAGACAGGCTACAAAGGATGCCGGGAAAATAGCAGGTTTAAATGTTCGTAGGATTATAAATGAACCAACTGCAGCATCATTAGCCTATGGTTTAGATAAGAAAAAAGATGAAAAGATTGCAGTGTTTGATTTAGGTGGAGGTACTTTTGATGTTTCAATTCTTGAGTTAGGGGATGGTGTTTTTGAGGTTAAATCCTCAAATGGAGATGGCCATTTGGGTGGTGATGATTTTGATCAAAAAGTTATTAACTGGATCGCAGAGGAATTTAAAAAAAGTGATGGTATTGATTTACGTGAAGATCCTATGGCTCTTCAGAGACTGAAGGAAGCTGCTGAATCAGCAAAAAAAGAATTATCATCTTCTAAACAAACAGACATCAATTTACCTTTTGTTACAGCAGATGCGTCAGGTCCCAAACACTTAAACCTAAATCTTTCAAGGGCAAGATTTGATGAATTAGTTTCAGATCTAGTTGATAGAACCATTGAACCATGTAAAAAAGCTTTGTCTGATGCTGGTTTAAGTTCATCCGATATTGATGAAGTTATCTTGGTTGGTGGTTCTACAAGAATTCCAAGAATACAGGAAAGAGTAAAAGAAATATTTGGTAAAGAGCCGAATAAAAGTGTAAACCCCGATGAGGTTGTGGCCTTGGGTGCTGCTATACAAGGAGGAGTATTAGCTGGAGATGTTGATGATGTATTACTACTAGATGTTACTCCCCTTTCTCTAGGTATTGAGACGCTTGGCTCGGTTTCTACTAAGCTTATCGAAAGAAATACAACGATACCTACAAAGAAGTCACAGATCTTTAGTACTGCAGCAGATAATCAAACGACTGTAGAGATTCACGTTCTTCAGGGTGAAAGGGAGATGGCATCTGATAATAAGACAATCGGAAGGTTCCATCTAGCGGATATACCACCTTCACCTCGAGGTGTCCCGCAAATTGAGGTTACATTTGATATAGATGCAAATGGTATCTTAAATGTCAGTGCTCAAGATAAAGCAACCGGTAAAGAGCAAAGTATTAGAATCGAGGCATCTAGCGGCATATCTGAAGCTGAAATAGAGAAAATGGTTAATGATTCAAAAAAGAATGAACAAAAAGACAAAGAAAAAAGAGAGCAAGTTGACGTAATCAATCAGTCAGAACATTTAATATATGAAACAGAGAAAAATATTAAAGAGAATGATGAAAAATTAAACGATGAAGATAAGGCTCAGGTCAACGAAAAGTTAGATACGCTGAAAAAAGCTAAAGAGAGTGGAAATGTAGCTGATATGAAAAAAGCTTTAGAAGAACTAAGTAATTCATGGTCTCAGGTTGCAACAAAGATGTATGATGGAGCTAATCAGGAAGGTCAGCAACAAGAAGCACCTTCTAGCGGTGATAAAAAGAAGAAAAATAAGGATGAAATTGAAGACGCTGATTTTGAAGTTGTTGACTAAATATTAAACCAACCTGTATAAACAAAAAAGCGGTCAATATTGACCGCTTTTTTGTTTATGGAACTCCTCTATGTTGAAGTAGTTTATAATTAAGAATAATATTTATGTTTTCTAATAATAAAAAATCTAAAATTCTATTTACTACTTTAGTTATATCTATCATTATTCTGATCTCAAGTGCTGTTTTTTGGCAATCCTTTATTATTAATCAAATAAATGATAGACTTTCAATTAATAGGTTCGAGGTTACTTCTGCTAATATATCTGGAAATTTATTTTCTAGTATAAAGATCTATGATGTAAATGTTATCCATCCTTCTTATGGTAACATGTCAATAAAAAGAGGTCTAATTAATATAGACTTTTTTTCATCTGTCATTAGTGGACTGACTTTTGATGATATTAGAATTGAGGATTTAATAACACAGCCATTTAATAAGATATTAAACAAAAGTAGACCTATAAGAAATTATACTAATCCTAATATACCATTTGATATAGATCATTTTTTTATTAGTGGTCAAATACCTATTGATTTTCAAAATGAAATAGTGGTTTTAATTGGTGAGATAGAGGGAAGTATTACTGTAGATAAAGATTTGAAGTTAAAACTATCAACTTTGAATTTAAAAAATCAGGGAGAGAACTCTATTGAATTTAATATGGAAAATGTTGATCTGATTGCTAACCAAGAAGGCATTATTATAGATCAGTTTTCAGGCGCAATAGGCAAAGCACCCATAAATGGCGTACTCTCATATATTCATAGTGAATCAAAGTTTATTGGATCTATAAATATTGATGAGTTCTATATTTCTGAGGATCTATTTAGTCGGACTCCGTTAAAAGGGAAATTTGGTAATATTTCAGGTAAAGTAAATTTTGAGTTAGTCAAGAGTGATCTTAGTGGAAACTTATCTATATCAAATAATCTAGGCTTAGAAATGAGTGGAGATATAAATGTAATTAAAAAAGATTCGAATATATTACTAAGATCATTAAATCTATATGGTGAGGATTCTAGGCTTCGGGTAAATGGTGTTTGGGAGGATAATAGGCGTGTCAGTGGATATTTCTATCTTGATAGTTTAGATCTGAGCCGTTGGTTAATTGAACAAGACCCTACACTTTTATCAGGGATGGCTATTTTAGAAGGAACTATTGATGAAAAAAAAGCTCTTGAGAATATTGAATTAACCTTAGAGGTTGCTGAGTATGGTGTTTTCTCAGATGATGAGAGTTCATTCCATGGAACGGTAAGCTATAGTGATAGTGTAATTTCAACCGTAGACCCAGTAATGTTAATTATTGGCGAAAGCATATTATCGCTCGAGGGAATAACAAATTTAAAATCTAGAGAACTGGATATTATTGCTGAATTGGAAAATGCTGATATAGATATAATTAACAAATTCTGGATAGATGAATTCAAGAGCGGTACTGCAACAGGAAAATTAAAAATCAGGGGAACAATTGAACAGCCTGATGCAGTAGCAGATTTGAATTGTAAGAATATTGTATACAGAGATTTTTCTTTAAGCTCGCTTAGTTTCCATTCCGAAATGGAATCAAAATCGAGTTTTCCATCTGGTTTTGTAAACCTCAATATTGAAAAAGGACAATGGAAAGATGAATTTTTTGATACTGGAACACTAGATATTTCTTTTTCAAAAAATAGAATGATTGTTGAAAATTGCCATTTTAAATCTGGCGATGATTATTTATTGATCTCTGGCTCATGGTTATCAAAGAATAAATATAAAATAGACAAGATTCAGTCTGCATATCAGGATAACTATTTAGTTAATGCAAAACCAATCTTCATTAATTATCAAGATACTACTGTTACAATAGAACCATTTGAGATTCATATTAATGATGGGATCCTGGATGGCGTTTTAACTTTTGGTTCTTATTCTGAAGGTCGTTTAAAAATGTCAAACTTTGAAGCGAATGTGATTACCCAATTTATCGATAATAAATACTTGGAATTATCAGGAATTATATTTGGAGAGTTTGGTTTCATCTCTTCAAATAAAAACCATACATATGATATTGATATCTCACTTAAAAAAGGATACTATTTAGGTGAGCCGTATGATCAAATGAATCTAGCGATTTTACTTCAATCAGGTGTAATGCATATTGATGATATTTCTATGACCAGAGATACATCAATGGGATTTCAATTATCTGGAACTTTACCTATGAAAAATTCTAATAAAAAGAAATCAATGGTTTCTCTTGTTACTACTTATAAGGATTTGTCTATGCCGATGATTCATGAGCTTATCCCTAATTTTTATAAAATAGAAGGGAGAGCTACTGGAAATCTAAAATTATTTGGCAGCCTGGATGAAACGAAGTTTGAATTTAATACTATAGTAAATGACGCTGTTTTTGATCGTATTTTTCTTGGTGATGTCTCTAGTAAAGGTTCTTATAATGATAATAATTTAAATATTGATTATGCAAATTCAAAAAACAGTGAAGAAATAATTACCTCTCATGGTACAGTTCCCTTCGATTTAAATTTAAGTTCAAATCGTTTTGGACAGTTTTTTATTGATGATAGTATTGATTATCATACTAAAGCGACACTTAATTCAATGCTATTTTTAAGTCCTTATATACTCGAATTAGATTCTGTAAGAGGCGATATAGATATAGATCTATCATTATCTGGTCCTGCCTCGGCTATTATTAGAGATGGAAGTATTGAAGTAAATGATTCTAGAGTGTACACTATGTTAATTAATAATCCTTTAATTCATGTGGGCGGTAAGGCTCTTATGAGTGATAATAAAATGCATATTGAATATTTAACTGGTGCTTCAATCAATAAAATCTCAAATAATCAGTTGCAAAATCTTGATAATGTCAGAGTTGCAGGTTTTATAGATTTTACCAAATTTTTCGAGCCTGATTATAACTTATTAGTAAGCTCGATTAATAAAAAAAATATTTATGTTGAAGCAATACCTATTGATTTAAATGGTAGTGTCGACTCTTTAAATATTTCAATTATTGGTAGAGATACGGTCAGCATATCTGGAACTATAGAAGTAGTAGGTGCTACATTATTTCATGAATTTATCTCAGAAGATATTGGTTCCATGCTGACAGCAGATGATGGAATAGTTATGTCCTATAGTTTAAATATTCCCATAAAAGATGAAGGTAAATTCCAAAATTCACAGGTTGATGCGTTTATGATTGGTGAAATAAGTTTATCAAAAATTGGGAATCAGTTTTGGAATATTGGTGGCGAAGTTTATATAGAGGACGGATCAATATTATCATTTAAAGATAATTTCACAGGATTGAATGGGTATGTGACCTTTGACAATAATGGTATTAATCCTAATATGGACTTAACTGCATCAACCAAAATAGCTGATGAAGAGATAAGATTAAGAATTGTAGGTGATTTAGATGACGCAGACCTGATATTAGAATCTGGAAGTGGTTTCTCAGAAAGTGATATTATAGAACTTTTAACCTTTGGAACTCGGTTTGAAGACCAGGAAATTTCTTCAACAGGATTTGGTGTTCAAGCAAATTCAGTGCTCGGATCATTGCTGGAAACTCAATTAGAGAAAAATTTAGAAGAAATGTCATCCTTAAAAATGCTAAAGCCAGATGAGATAGATATATCAGGAACTGCAAGTTTTATTAGTGGCCAAAATATGTCTGCAAGTGAACGTAATGATCTTGAAGATTTTAAAATTTCTGCTAAAAAGAAGTTTGGTAATAAAACATATGCAAACCTATCTTATAAAAAGTCCTTTTCACTAACAAACCCAGATCAATTACAGATTGGTGTAGAATATAAATTAAATCGTAACTTATCGTTGGTTGGGAATATGGATGATAAAGGCAATCTGCATCTTAAGTATCGATATCGATACGCATACTAGACTAAGAATACTATAAGTGATAAAATACTTTTTTATAGCTATCTCAGGCTATCATTTCATTTTTTATTCAATATTTAGCCAGGAACTACCAATAAAAATAAATTCTGTTACAATTTCTGGAAATGAATCCATTTCAAAAAAAGAATTAATGCCATTACTCCGGCAAAGACCATCGAATTTTTCTTTTACGTTTAAAGGTACGAGTTTCAATGGTCGATTATTAAAGATGGATTCGTTTACACTAAAAAATTATTTTATCTCAAAGGGTTTTTTATTAGTAGATGTTAGAGAGTCGTATGAGATAAAGGATAATGCTGCAGATATACATTTTAAGATAGATGAGGGTAAACAATTCTTCGTGTCTAAGGTACATATATCTGGCAACAGAAATCTTTCAGATGATATAATACAGAATATTCTAAGCCTTTACGAACGTGCCCCATTTAACAGTGTATTATTAAATGAAAGAGTTGCAGAATTACAGCGGAAACTTGAATATTTTTCAAAATTATTTTCTACAATTGAAATAGAACCAATTATTAGTGATTCAGTAGAAGTAGTTATCAAAATTAATGAAGGACCAGATGTATATATAAATAAAACTTTTATAAAAGGTATTGATATAATAGATAGCGCTCTAGTATTTAGAGAGCTTTTATACAGATTTGGAAATTATTATGATCCAGAAACTATAGAAAAATCTAAACGGAGACTCCGAGAAACAGGAATCTATTCTATGGTTAATCTTGTCCCGACAAAGGTATCAGACTCTGACTCCTTAGTTAACATGGTTATATCTTTGAACAAATATAAACAGCGAGAATGGTTATCTGTCGGAGGGTATGAGCCAATAGAATTCTATGAAGGGCTTGATCCCTTGCCAGCAATAGGCGGTTTTATTGAGTGGAGGAACAGGTCTATTTTTAAAACAAGTTCAAATTTCTCAACAAAATTTCTGATAGGGTTTCCATGGGAGACCAATTTTAACTTGCCACGATTAAGATATGATATTGGTTTTGATACTAATTGGATTTTAGGTATTCGTTGGCCAACAAAAATAAGTAGCTTCTACGAAACTTTAATTAATTATGATCAGGAAACTATTGATCAGGTAGAACGTTATGGTCTTGAGATGTCTCAGAGTATTATGATTGATGAGAGATCTTATCTACAGAATGTTACTGTCTGGGAGAACTTTAGCGATAATAATATTGATTATAATAGTTTAACAATAAATGACAGCTTAGATATAACACAGAATACATCATCCGTAAAAAATTTACAGCAGCGTTCACTATCTTTTAGATTCCATCTTGATAAAAAGAATGACCCGTTATTTCCTAAAAAAGGGTATTTGTTTGATATTTATTTCAAATCTACTGGATATTTTTTAGGGGGAGAGAGAGATTATCGTAAGCTAGATTTTTCTTTCAATATATACTCTTCAATAACAAAGAAATCTGTTATTGCAATGCGTGTTAAACTAGGAAGGTTGTGGTCTTGGGAACAATCAGACATTGATTACAGTTATGAAAAATTTTATTTAGGAGGCAGCTCAAACATGCGAGGATGGGAAATTCTGAAATATAAAACAATGGATAGCCTTGGCAGTATACCTATTGGTGGAACATTCAGATTTTTAACTAATATAGAATGTCGCATACAATTAAATCAAAGTATGGGAATCAATATTTTTTTTGATGGCGGTATATTATCAAATAATTATGAGAACTTTATTAAGAGCCAATTGGGTTGGGATACAGGAATCGGTGTGACTTTATCTACACCGTTGGGTCCAGTAAGGTTAGACTATGCGATTCCTGTAATAAATGATAACATTGAAGTAGGTAAGGGGAAAATTAATTTTGGTGTGCAATATCTTTTTTGATGATCAAAATTATTTTGGAACCGTTTTTAATTTAATTTGTTACTATATTAGTATCTTCTTTTGTGATATCATTTCAAAACATAAATTCGCGCTCATTAAATAAAACGAAAATGAAGAAAACACTTATAATTTTAGTTGGTTTATTGATCATTGGCTGTACTAAGAAAGCTCCAGAGTTAATGGAACTAGCCCAGTCAAGTCTAGATCAGAATGAAGAAGACAAAGCAATAACGAATCTGGATGTATTAATCAGCAATTATCCGGAAGATAGCCTAGCCTCTTTAGCGCAATATAAACTAGTAAATATATATAAAAATTGGAAACATGATCCTGGAATGGTATATAATGCACTTAATAAAACAGTTGATAACTATCCCGGGTCCGTACAAGCTAAGCAGGCAGGTAAAGAACTGAATGCTTTTCCGGAATGGATAATAAATAAATCTGAAACACTTAGAAAAAGAAAACTTACTAATGAGTCAATCAGTAATCTACTGTATATGGTTCAACAATATCCTAGTCATACACTTGCAGCAAAAGCTCAATATATAATTGGTGACATTTATATGAATGATCTCAGAGATTTTGAAAAAGCCTTAGAAGAATACCGCATTGTACTTAATAATTATAAAGGTTCAAAAGAAGAGTCCCTTGCTCAGTTTATGATTGGATATATATATGCAAATGTTTTAAAAGACTTTGACAAAGCTCGCAGTGAATATCAAGTTTTTTTAGATCGTTTTCCGAAACATGAGCTATCACCATCAGTAAAATTTGAGATTGAGCATCTAGGAAAAGATATTAATGACATTCCGGCATTAAAACACATTACCTCTTAAAGATTAGTTTATATAATGAGTGATTTTAGCCTTTCAGCGATAAATGATCGTATAGCAAAAGCCTCTAGCTTTGTCCAACCATTGCGCGATAATCTTAATCAAGTCATTGTGGGGCAACAGAGATTAATTGATAAGATAATTATTTGTATGCTTGCTGATGGTCATATGCTTCTTGAAGGCGTACCAGGGTTAGCCAAAACACTTACTGTTAAAACCTTAGCCAATTCTATAGATACAAATTTTCAAAGAATACAGTTTACACCAGATATGCTGCCTGCTGATCTAATAGGCACTCTTATTTATAACCAAAAATCTGGTGAGTTTGACACGAGAAAAGGCCCTTTATTTTCTAATATTATACTTGCTGACGAGATTAATAGATCTCCTGCTAAGGTTCAGAGCGCTTTGTTAGAGTCTATGCAGGAAAAACAGATAACTATTGGCGAAAATACTTATAGCCTAGACTTACCATTCTTGGTTCTTGCAACGCAGAATCCTATAGAACAAGAGGGAACATATCCTCTTCCTGAGGCGCAAGTGGACCGATTTATGTTTAAACTTTTGATTGATTATCCAGATGTGGATTCAGAAAAACTATTAATGCGTCAAAATACCCAGGCAAGAGAAAATATTAATATTAATCCTGTTGTTACTCCTGATAAGATTATTGATGCGCAGAATGTAATTAATGAAATATATGTAGATGAAAAAGTAGAAGATTATGTATTAAAACTAATTTTTGCTACGAGGAATCCAATTAAATATGGCCTAAAAGACATGGATGGAATTATAGATTTTGGCGCCTCTCCAAGAGCTACTATAAATATTGTTCGAGCAGCAAAAGCTAGAGCATTTACTAAAAGCAGAGGGTATATTACTCCAGAAGATGTGAGATATATTGGAGCCGATGTATTACGGCACAGGATAATTTTAACTTATGAAGCTGAGGCTGAAGAACTGACTACTGAAGAAGTAATCAACAGATTATTTGAAAAAATAGAGGTTCCATAAACTACAATGATACCCCGAGAAATACTGAAAAAAGTTAAGCGGATAGAAATTCAAACTCGTGGTCTAGTAAATAACTTTTTTGGTGGTGAATATCATTCAGTATTTAAAGGACGAGGTATGACGTTCTCAGAAGTTCGAGAGTACCAACCGGGTGATGATATTAGGCTGATTGATTGGAATGTTACTGCGAGGTCAGGTAATCCATTCATCAAAGTATTTGAAGAGGAAAGGGAACTCACTGTTTTCTTAATTGTTGATATATCTGCATCCGGAGCATTTGGTTCTGAATCTCAATTAAAGAAGAATATTGGTGCCGAAATAGCCAGCGTACTTGGTTTTTCTGCAATAAAAAATAATGATAAGGTAGGTCTTATTCTTTTTTCCAATGAGGTGGTTAAATATGTGCCGCCTAAAAAAGGAAAATCACATGTATTAAGAGTAATCCGAGAATTATTATATACAAAACCAAATGGAAATGGTAGTTCAATAAAGGATGCTCTTGAGTTCTTAATGAAAGTGTCTAAGAGGAGATGTGTCTGTTTTCTTCTATCTGATTTTCTAGATGATAAATTTTGGAATTCAATTAGAATTGCGAACCGTAAACATGATTTAATTGGGATAAAAATATATGATCCTTATGAAATTAATCTTCCAGATATTGGAATGATAAAAGTGGAAGACCCCGAAACTGGTTCAATGTTTTGGATAGATACTTCTTTCGAGCCAGACCTCAAACAGATGAATAACAATAATATTAAATCACTAGTTGATTTAGAAAAACAATCAGCAAAAATTGGACTGGATATTATATCGATATCAACAACTGAGGATTATGTTGATCCTTTGATGAAATTTTTCAAAAGAAGAGGTAAAAAATATTAATCTTGCAAATAATATTATTTTATTTAGTTTTTCATTTTCATTAGTCTTTGCCCAATCAATTTTTATTACGTCCGAAGTAGATACATCTAAAGCTAGTATTGGTGATATTATCACTTGGGAAATAAAGGGCAACGGCCCACAACAAAATAAAAAAATAGAATTTCCCGAACTAAATCTTAAAGGTGATTCCATATCTATATATTCTCAAAGGTTAATTTTTTATGATGAGCTTGCTATCGGAAGAATTATTGAAATTGCATTTTGGGATACAGGAAGATTTTATACACCCTCATATTATGTTAATGTTTTAGACTCTCAAGGAAACATCGATCATGATATTGAAATAGAAAAAGTAGCAATAGATATAGTATCGGTTCTAACATCATTAAGTGAGGTAAAATCTAGACCTGTGAAAGGACCTGTCGTTGTTAAGGGAGTCATACCATATAAAGAGATTTTACTTATAATTTTATGCTTGGTAATTGTTTCAGCAATTATTTGGGTTCTAAGTAAAAGAATAAAATATATATACCCAAAAAATAGTTATTCAATCATAAAATCGCCTATAGAAATTGCTAATGATAGATTATCTGTTCTTAATAAGAAAGGATTTGCTAAAGAATTTTACTCTGAGTTATCTCACATTACTAGAGAATACATAGAATATTCAACATATATTAGAACACTTGAAATGACTACAGAGGAAATAATAGGAAACAGGAATTTATTTCATTTTGATGATGATAGTTTTTCTCAGTGGACAGATCTTTTATCTAAAGCAGATCTAGTAAAATATGCTAAACAGTCTATAGAACCTTATGAAATGGATATAGATAAAGATAAGGTATTTGATTTTATAAATCATTTATCTTCCCAACCGAATTAAGTTATAAAAATAAGCCTACATTTGAAGAGTAAAATAGTGGTCTTATATTTACATGTATCAAGATATAACTAAACAGAGGTTTTTGTGGCAACAACAGCAGATATAAGAAATAATGCCGTAATCTTATTTAAATCAAAAAGAATGAAAGTGATTCAGTTTCAGCACGTTAAACCTGGTAAAGGTGGTGCATTTGTTAGAACTAAATTAAAAGATATCCAAAGTGGTAAAATTATTGATCATACCTTTAATGCTGGGGCTAGGTTAGAATTTATCAGAGTGGAAGCGAAGCAGGTGCAGTTTCTTTATCTTGATGGAGAGAATTTTGTTTTTATGGATAATGATACCTATGAGCAATTAATGATCCATGAAAATATAGTTTTTCATAATAAACGATACCTAATAGCCGGAATGAATGTAGATATTATTTTTGATAATGAAGAAATCTTAGATATTAGAATGCCGGCACATGTAATTCTTGAAGTTATTAAAACTGAACCTGGTTTTAAGGGTAACACAGCAACTGGTGCAAATAAACCTGCTACGGTTGAAACTGGGTTTGAGCTTAATGTTCCTCTTTTTATTAATGAGGAAGAACGTATTAAAATTGATACCAGGAGTGGTGAATATGTTGAAAGGGCAAAAAATAATTAAGGAGTAGATATATTTATGTGGAAAGATAAGCTAAAAGAAATAATATATATTTTAGAAAATTCAGACGTTAATGAGATTGAGGTAACATTCTGGGGAAAAAAATTTCGTGTATTGAAAAATTCACCAAATGTTATCACGAGTTCACCAAATAAAGCCATAAATACAAAAAATAGCCAATCTTCATCACCTGATAATTTAGAAAATCAAAATCTTGATGAAGAAAATAAAATATCGATTCTATCGCCAATGCCTGGTGTATTTTATAGTTCTCAATCTCCGGATAAACCAACATATGTGAAGGAAGGTGATACTATTAAATCTGGTCAAGTATTATGTATAATTGAATCAATGAAGATTATGAATGAGATTGAATCTGAACATAATGGGGTGATAAAAAAGATACTTGTGAATAATTCTGATCCAGTAGAGTTCAACCAGCCTTTATACGTTATAGAACCATCTTAGTACAATAATGTTTAAAAAAATTCTTATTGCTAATCGTGGTGAAATAGCTCTCCGTGTTATACGCGCATGCCACGAACTTGGTATAAAAACAGTTGCAATATATTCTACGGCTGATGAATTATCCCTTCATGTTAAGTTCGCGGATGAAGCAGTATGTATAGGGCCTCCTTCTAGCAAAGAGAGTTATTTAAATATTCCTAGAATTATTGCTGCCGGGGAAATTACGAATGCTGATGCTATTCATCCTGGATATGGATTCTTATCAGAATCAGCTGAATTTTCTAAGATTTGTGCTGAAAATGGGTTTCATTATATTGGTCCAGATTCTAAAATGATACAGTCAATGGGTGATAAGGCAACAGCTAAGGAGACTATGAAATCTGTGGGTGTACCAGTGGTTCCTGGTGGAAAAGGAGTATTGGCCGATGTTGAAGAAGCAAAAATATTAGCAAATGAAATGGGGTATCCAATTATGCTGAAAGCAACTTCTGGTGGTGGGGGAAGAGGTATACGCTTGGTAAAGGCAGAAAATGAACTAAATAGTCTCTACGAGATTGCATACCAGGAAGCATTGAGTGGTTTTGGTAATGGAGATCTTTATATAGAAAAATTTATTGAGGAACCTAGGCATATAGAGATTCAAATTTTAGCTGATAGCAAGGGTAATGTAATTCAATTTGGTGAAAGAGACTGTTCTATTCAGCGAAGACATCAAAAGTTGATTGAAGAATCACCATCACCTGCTGTTGATGATAAATTAAGAAAAAAAATGGGTGATGCTTCTATCGCCGGTGCCAAAGCAATTAACTATGTTGGAGTTGGTACGGTAGAATTTTTATTAGATAAAGATAAGAATTATTATTTTATGGAGATGAATACGCGGATACAGGTTGAGCACCCTGTAACAGAGATGGTTACAGGAGTTGATCTAATTAAACAACAAATCCGTGTGCATGCTGGAGAGAAATGTCCTGATTACAATCCTAATTATAAATTAAGAGGACATTCTATTGAGTGTAGGGTCAATGCAGAAGACCCGTCAAATAATTTTATGCCATCCCCAAGTAAAATTACGAATTTTCATATGCCTGGTGGTAAAGGAGTGCGGGTAGACTCACATGCATATACTGGTTACGTAATTCCAACGTATTATGATTCGATGATAGGAAAAATAATAGTGCATGCAAAAAATAGAGAAAGAGCAATTAATAGAATGCAAAGGGCTCTGGAGGAAACTATAATTGAAGGACCAAAAACTACAATACCCTATCATCAAAAAATAATGGAGAATGCTGATTTTATTTCTGGAAAATTTGATACAGGATTTCTGGAAAATTTTAATTATAAACCCAAGTAAAATAGAGAGGAAAAAATATTGAGTGTACCAAAGGAATTATTATATACTGAAGAGCATGAATGGATAAATGATAAAGATGATGATATAATAATAGGTATTACAGATTTTGCTCAAAGTCAGTTAGGTGATATTATATTCTTAGAATTACCAGATATTGGTGATAAAATTATTTCTGGAGAGCCTTTTGGAGAGGTCGAAACTGTAAAGACTGTTTCGGAGCTTTATGCTCCAGTAAATGGTACTGTAATTGAAGTGAATAATGATTTAGAAGATGCTCCAGATAAAGTAAACCAAGACTGTTATGGAGAAGGTTGGATAATTAAAATAAAATCTGATGAAAAAATAGAAAAAGAAAATTTTCTAGATTATCAGGATTATGCTAAACTAATAGAATAAATGAGTATCCTGTCTAAATTAAATGATTGTGTTGAAAAAAATGGTGCAGGATTTATAGTTCTTATCGATCCTGATAAAAAAAATGATAAGAATATTGATCAATTGGTAGAAAAATCTAATCAAAATGGAGTAGATGCAATATTTGTTGGTGGCAGTATCATGATGGATAGACTCTATCACAAAAGAGTAGAGCGGATCAAATCAATTTCTGAAATACCTGTCATTCTTTTCCCTGGTGGAGTTAGCCAGCTAAACAAACATTATGATGCAATGCTATTTATGTCCTTATTATCCGGAAGAAATTCTCACTATCTGATAGGGGAACAAGTTATAGCAGCCCCGATTGTTAAAGATTACGGAATAGAAACAATACCAACTGGATATTTGTTAATTGATGGTGGTTCACCAACCACAGTGGAGGTTGTTAGCGGAACTAATCCTCTGCCTTCAAACCGGCCAGATATTATTGTATCACATGCATTAGCCGCTCAGTTTCTGGGGATGAAACTAATATATCTTGAGGCAGGCAGTGGAGCATTAAATGAAGTTCCAGGAGATGTTGTTAAAAAAGTAGCAGATGAGATTAGTATAGGATTGATTGTTGGTGGCGGTATTCGCACGCCAGAAGATGCCAATAATATAGTTAATTCTGGTGCCTCTTTTGTTGTCATTGGTTCGGCGATAGAAAAATCCTCAGAATTAATGGAAGAGTTTTCTTCTTCTATTCATAGTAATTAATATTGTTAATTATAAAAGGAAGTATCTATAAATGATGAAAGAAAATATTAAGAACCAAATTTTAGAAAGTGCCAAAATAAAAAATGAAATGGTGAAATTTGGCGTTGAATCAATAGAAAAGGCAGCCGAGTTACTTATAGAATCTATAAAGGCTGGCGGTAAAATTCTATGGTGTGGTAATGGTGGAAGCGCCGCTGATGCACAACATTTGGCAACAGAACTTATGGGAGGAATGTCAGATCATGATAGAATGCCTATCCCTTCAATTGCACTGACAACTGATTCCTCTTTTATAACCGCATGGTCTAATGATTCTGACTTCGATTCAATTTTTTCTCGTCAAGTACAAGGCCTGGGTGAAGAAGGTGATGTTTTAGTAGGTATTTCAACAAGTGGTAATTCAGAAAATGTAATTAATGCGCTAAAACAAGCTAAATACAAAAATTTAAAGACAATTTCTTTTGCTGGTAAAACTGGAGGCAGTCTAGATGGGATAGCTGATATTACTATAAAAGTGCCCTCAGATAATACACAAAGGATTCAAGAATCTCATATTATGATTGGTCAGATACTTTGTAGTCTTATTGAATTATCTATACTGAAACAATAATGATAGATCACCTGCAGGATTATCTAACTATGCTACGGGTGGAAATTAATGTTTCGCCAAAAACAGTTGACGCCTACGAGTCTGATGTTAGACGCTATCTAAGTTATATTAACGAAATAGAAGGTTTAAACACACTATATGATATTAAACAAAGACATCTAAGAGGTTATGTTAGATTATTAAGTGATATCTTACTAGCCCCATCTAGTATTGCAAGGATGATTGCATCTGTACGATCATATCACCAGTTTCTTTCCAGAGAAAAAATATTAAAAGAAAACCCATCACTATCAATAAAAACGCCAAAACTAAAGAAAAAACTTCCGATGGTTCTTAGTCCTGAAGAGATAGGAGAAATTATTAGTTTAATACCTAAAGATAGTGCTCTTGATTTTCGAGATTACGCAATTGTTGAAATTTTATATTCATGTGGTCTAAGAGTAACTGAACTTTGTGAGTTAGATGTAGCGCAACCGTATTTAAATCCGACCATAGAGGATAATGAAGTTATAACTTATGAAAATGAAAATAGTGAACTAGTCAAGGTTTTAGCTGGTGAGGCAAAAAATTTATCACAGATGCATCTTGCTAGAATAGCCTATGAAAAAGAACTTCAAAATAGACCAGGCCTGATTAAAGTTAAAGGAAAAGGATCTAAAGAAAGACTAGTCCCCATAGGCGCTAGTTCAAGAAAGATTTGGTACAAATTTGAAGATAAATATAGAAAGAAATTGTTAAAAAGTAGAGCAGCTAAGGAATTATTTATTAGTCGAAATGGTAGAGCCTTAACCCGTGCAATGGTAAATAAGATAATCAACAAATGGTGTAAAGCCTCAGGTATAATAAAGAAGGTTACACCTCATACATTTCGCCACTCGTTTGCTACACATTTGATAGAAGGAGGAGCTGATATTAGGTTTGTCCAGGATATGTTAGGGCATGCTGATATTTCAACTACACAGATTTATACACATCTAGATAAAACAACTATTAGAGAAAAGTATAATGAATTTGGTGATGTAATATTTAATAAGAATAGATGAAATATGATTTTTAGTAATATAGATCCTCAGGTAATAGTTTTATTGATACCAGCACTAGTGTTTTCATTATCTTTTCATGAGTTTTCTCATGCCTGGATGGCGTATAGGCTTGGAGATAGCACAGCCGCACGTATGGGCAGATTAACTCTGAACCCAATGTCACATTTAGACCCAATAGGTTCTCTAGCTTTAATTTTTATGGGTTTTGGCTGGGCAAAGCCTGTGCCGGTTGATGCTAGATATTTAAAGAATCCGAGGCAGGATATGGTGAAGGTCGCGGCAGCAGGACCAATTTCAAATATAATATTGGCGATAATTGGTGCTTTGGTACTTCGATTACTATTTGGTACGGATCTTTTATCAAATAGCGTTAAAACATTTTTTATTATTTTTATGCAGATTAATATAACACTTGCTGTGTTCAATCTGCTTCCAATATCACCATTAGATGGTTCTCAAATATTGGCGCCTTTTATAGAAAAACAATTTGGTCCTGATATAGTATGGAAAATGCAGGTTTACGGTCCGCGGGTTTTATTTATTATTATTATTTTTAGTATGGTAACGGATATTCATATTTTTTCTTTCATTATTACCCCAATTTTTAATCTATTTATATTAATATTTTTTAATTTTTAGTACGTTATATCTTGGCTTATTTCAAACAATTTCTATATAATAGAAAAAAATCTTCTGGCTCTTTATTACGTCTAATATTATTGTTTGCGGGTGTATTATATTTAATATACTATTTTAATAATATTGCTACGACAGGAATATAATAATGCAACAATTAATTGAGTGTGTCCCAAACTTTAGTGAGGGAAGCGATCAGAATAAGATTAATAATATAGTAAATAAAATCAACTCTGTTGATGGGATTACTATTCTTGATATCGACTCTGGTAAGGATACCAACAGGACAGTAGTAACATTTGTTGGTAAGCCAGATTCAGTGATAGATGCTGCATTTGAAGGTATTAAAGAGGCGTCTCAGTTAATAGATATGTCTTCCCATACAGGTACTCATCCAAGAATTGGTGCTACAGATGTTTGCCCTTTAATCCCGATAAAAGGTATATCGATGGATGAGTGTGTAAAATATTCGCATCAATTGGCAGAAAGAGTGGGGACACAATTAAAAATACCAGTCTATTTATATGAAAATTCTGCAAAAAATCCAGACAGAAAAAACCTTGCCGTTATTAGAGATGGAGAATATGAAGGCCTCAAAAAAAAGTTAAACGATAAACAATGGAAACCAGATTGTGGCCCCGCAGAGTTTAATGCTTTTTCAGGTGCTACAGTGATTGGATGCCGAGAGTTTTTAATTGCATATAATATTAATCTAAATACAAAAGATAAACGCCTTGCTACTGATATTGCTTTTGAGATAAGAGAACAAGGAAGAAGTAAAAGAATTAAAAACCCAGAATCATCAAACCTTTTAGATGGAGAAATAGTACGTAATAACGATGGATCACCGGCAAAGGTCCCAGGCATGTTTAAGGATATTAAAGCAATTGGTTGGTATGTTAGTGAATACAATAGAGCTCAAATATCAATTAATTTTATTAACTATAAGGTTTCATCTATCCATGATGTTTTTGATACAGTATGTAAACTAGCAGAAGAGCGAGGAGTCAGAGTAACGGGTAGTGAATTGGTAGGTCTTATACCAATGGATGCAGTATTATTAGCAGGAAAACATTATTTGACTAAACAAAATCGTACAATGGGTGTATCCGAGAAAGATATTATAGAATGCGCTGTCCAATCTCTTGGGCTTGATGATGTTAGTAAGTTTGATCCAAATGAAAAAATCATCGAGAATTCAATAGATGACAATGACAATGGTTTAATGGATCTTAGTGGGAAAGATTTAATAGACTTAATATCTGATAGCAGTCCTGCTCCTGGCGGAGGTAGCGTATCAGCTATTGCCGGAGCTCTTGGTGCTGCTCTTGTATCAATGGTAGCTTCATTAACTCATGAAAAGAAAGATTATATTGGATCAAGAAAAAAGATGAATGAAATTGGTCTGGCCGCTCAAGATTTAAAGGCGAGATTAATTCATCTTGTTGAAGAGGACACACAAGCGTTTAATTCTATTTTAGTAGCTAATCGACTTCCTGATAAAACCTCTGAACAAAAAGAGTATAAAGAAAAAAAAGTATTTCAAGCGAATAAGTATGCAATAGAAATACCTCTAGAGACCGCTAAGCTTTCTTTAGAGGTTATAAAATTATCGGTTGACCTTATTGAGTATGGAAATTCTAATTCTGTTACTGATGCTGAAGTAGCTTCAGAAGTTGGTTTAGCGGGCGTTCGAGGCGGATGTATGAATGTAATGATTAATATATCAGGGCTAGAAAATATTGATGATTATGATCCGGATATTCAGCATAAAATAGATTCGCTTAATGATGAAGCGAATGGTCTCTATAAAAAAGCATTTGATAATACAAAAAAAATAATTAGCTAGACTTATCAATATGGATATTCATCTTCTATCTGAAGACCTACAGAATAAGATCTCCGCAGGCGAAGTAGTCGAAAGACCTGCCTCAGTCGTAAAAGAATTACTTGAGAATAGTTTGGACGCTGGTTCGACGCAGATTGAGATAGTGATTGAGCAGGGTGGGCATCAATTAATTCAGGTTAGAGATGATGGGAGAGGCATTCCTAAAAACCAATTACCTCTATCAGTAAAACGTTTTCACACAAGTAAGATATCAAAATTGGAGGACTTGTTTAGAATTAGCACTCTAGGTTTTAGAGGTGAAGCGCTAGCAAGTATTGCTTCAGTTGCTCATCTTTCAATTGTTTCAAGCAATGGATCAGATGAGGGCGCTGAACTTTCTATAGTTAATGGTGAATTAAGAGAATTAGCTCCTGCTGCTAATATTGATGGTACACAGGTTACGATCAGAGATTTATTTTATAATACTCCTGCAAGAAGGAAGTTTCTTAAAACTCCTAGAACAGAAGGAAGGAAAATAATAGGCATGGTAAGAAGATTTGGACTATCAAGGCCAAATATAGGGTTTAGCCTAACCGTGGATGGGAAAAAAGTTATTGAACTATTTCCTGAGAAGCTTGGTGAAAGAATAGGCTCTCTTTTTGACAACACTTATAAAGAAAATCTCATACCAATAAATATATCTAAGGCTGATTACACTTTTTCTGGTTACGTAGGAAATTTAAATCTTATCCGAAAACGTTTTGGAGAACAATTTATTTTTATGAATGGTAGGTATATTAAAGATAGACTACTTAATTCTGCGGTTTATTCTGCTTACCAGTCATTAGTTAAAAGAGGAGAATATCCTTTTTTTGTAATAAATATTCAAATCCCTTTCGAGCAGGTGGATGTGAATGTACACCCAATGAAGACTGAGGTAAGATTTCATGATGAATGGAGGGTGTACCATGTTTTAAAATCGGGTGTTAACGACTCTCTATCAGAAATATTAAACACTATTCCTAATTTTCAGAAAATAAGCTCAGAGTCCAGTTCATTTTTTCAAAATTTTCCTAAACAATCAGTATTTAATTTTAATTCTGGAGCTCAAACTGGTTCTGCTGGTTCTAACATAGAAAAAATTGATAGGGCAAAGATATATGCTTCTAATCTAGTCTCTACTGATAGTGTAAATGAAGATTTTAACATAGAAAAAATCTGGCAGGTTCATAGAAAATATATAATATCAGAGATCAATAGCGGTCTTGTGGTTATTGATCAGCATGTCGCACATGAGAGGGTGCTTTATGAGGAGTGCTTGTTAGCTTTTGAATCAAAAATCATGTCCTCACAGACTTTATTGTTTCCAGAAGAAATTGAGTTTGCAAAAGATGAGTATGATATCCTTTTAGAAATATTTCCATATTTAAAACAAATTGGTTTTAAGATAAGAGAGGGTCCTAACTCTAGAATAATCATAGAGGCAACTCCTGCGGATATCAATTGGGGTGATGAAAAGAGGATTATTAAAGAGATTATAGATGAGTTTATTAGTACAAGAAAAACATACAGCTCTTACAAGGAAGCATTGGCTGCTTCATTTGCATGTAAAGCAGCAGTGAAGGCTGGAGATCTAATGGCAAATGATGAGATGGTAATACTGATCAATCGCCTTTTTTCTACAGAGCACCCTTATTACTGCCCTCATGGGAGACCAATAATCATTCAGTTATCATTAGATGAGCTAGACAAAAGGTTTGAGAGAATTTAGATTATTTCTTTTGGTGATTTAATCCACTCAAGGCTGCCTTTTCCAAATTCTATTTTATTCCATTTATCAGTCTTAAAATTTATTTTTGCCATCGATGCCGTGGTGAATCTTTGTCTATGAAAAGTACACAATGAAATAAAATTTGAGCAGGTTGGTTCATGGCCAACTAGACAAACGGATTTAATTTTTTTATCAAGGTGGTGTATTATATCTAAAAGTGTTTCAGATGACCCGCCATATATCTTTGATTCAATAGATAGCTTTGACGACCATTTACCATGTCTGATTGCATGCTCAGCAGTGTCTCTGGCTCTGGTCGCAGAAGATGATACAACTTTATCAGGAATCTGATCTATTTTTTTTATATATCGACCCATTATTTTTGCTGCTTTATATCCTCTTTTTGATAATGGTCTATTGTGATCCATGTCATAATTGGCATCCCAATCTGATTTCCCATGACGAAAAATAATTATATTAAGCATATTTAATCTCGAAGTTTAATCTGAATAGGGACAATCTTATCTAAAATTTGATTTTTACTATCTAAGTTTTGGATTTTTTCTAAAATATCTAAGCCTTCTAAAACTTGTCCAAATGCAGCGAAACCTTGTCCATCAGGATTCCGACTACCACCGTAATCCAATTCTGGGTGATCGTTTATACAGATAAAAAATTCAGAACTAGCAGTTCCAGGTTCTAGCCTGGCCATAGAAATAGTCCCATTTTTATGAGTAATTCCTGACTTATATGTTGTTTCGTGTTCTATGGGTTTGAGTTCCAATGGGTGTTTATCAAAACCAAGGCCTCCCTGGATTACTTCGATACGTATTTTATTTTCAGGCTGATTTTCTAGATGTACAACTCTATAGAAATGGCAATCATCATATCTGTTTTGCTTTATGTACGATAAAAAATTATGTACTGTTATTGGTGCTTTTTTAGGATAAAGTTCCGCAGTAATCTCACCAAAAGGAGTGTCTATAGTAATAAATGGATTTTGAGTTTTCTGGCAAGCCTCAATAGTGATAATATATAAGAGAACTAAAAAAAGAGATGAGATTTTTATTAAGTATGACAAAACTGAGCCTTATGTAATTTTGAGTATAATTAGATAGAGAATATAAATAATGATCCTCATAATGTTATAAATATTATCTTAATTATGAGACTAAATATTTGTTAATTAATGCCTAATTCATAAAGAATATTATTATAAATGAAAAAAATATTAACAATCATTGGCCCGACTGCTGTAGGGAAAACAGATTTAACAGTAAGAATTGCTGAAAATTTAAATGGGGAAATTATTGGTCTAGACTCAAGACAGATATATAAATATATGAATATCGGAACGGCTCAGCCTACTAATGATGATATGAAAAGTATAAATCATCATCTGATTGGCTGCAAAGAACCATGGGAGCCTATATCTGCAGGCAAGTACGCTAAAATGATAATTGAAAAAATTAGTGAGATACAGGAAAGAGAGAAAGTACCGATAATTTGTGGTGGTGCTGGTTTATATTTTAGAGCAATTACAAAAGGGATTTTTTCTGAAAGTTATACAGATGCTGGATTAAGAAAAGAATTAGAGAATAAATATAAAGAAGATTCAATGTCTTTAATGTTAAGACTACAATCAATTGACCCTGAGTATGCTAAAATAGTTCATATTAATAATAAAAAACGATTGATTAGAGCATTGGAAATATTTGAGCTAACGGGGTTTCCACCTACAAAACATTTTAAAAATCAAAAGATGAATCAATCTCAATTATTAGATCTTTATACAGTGTATTTATCATTAGAAAAAAACGTTCACATAAATAAAATCAATGAACGCACAAATTACATGGTTAAGATGGGCTGGGTAGATGAAGTGGATTACTTGCTATCACTTCAAAAAGAGAAAAGATTGAAAATGCCTGCTTTAGATTCAATCGGATATAAGCAGGTTATAGAATATATAAATGATGACATTGATAGAGAGACTCTAATAAAAACAGTAGTTAATAAGACAAAACAATATGCTAGAAGTCAAGACAAGTGGTTTAAAAAAGAAAAGATTGACCTTTTCGTTGATCTAACAAATCTAGAGGGATTTGACGTGCATAAATATATTTGCGATATTTATAGTATTATTTAGTCACTTTATTTTCATTTTTATATCTTCATTAATCCATCATCTTTTAGTAACCTACGTGCAATAAATAACCTTTAAACTGGTACAGAGAGACTAGTAAGGATATAACAAACACCTCCTTATGAGTAATGCATCTCTGACAGGAGGTTTTTTTATTCTATTGTGAATAACAATTTACAAATAATGAACTCTAAGGATATCAGCCAGAAACTGATTCGAATAAGCCATGAGATCATTGAAAATCATACCGATATTGGTAATGTTGTAATTCTTGGGATACATAATAGAGGCGTGCCTATAGCAGATAGGATAAATGAACTTATATTTAATATAACAAATATTAATCTTCCGATTGGCTCATTGGACATAACATTTCACAGAGATGATTTTAGAGAGAGACTATCCATGCCAGAAATTCGAGGCACAGACATACAGTTTTCTCTTGATGATAAGGTGGTTATTTTGGTCGATGATGTTCTCTATTCTGGTCGAACAATCAGGGCGGCACTTGATGAGATAAACAGTTTTGGGAGGCCCTCAATAGTCAGGCTAGCTGTTTTAATTGATAGAGGTCACAGAGAATTGCCAATAAGGGCTGACTTCGTAGGGAAAAATATACCAACGCATAGTGGAGAGCATGTTGAAGTTCATTTAGAAGAAACTGATGGCGATGAAGGTGTATTCCTTGTGAAAGAAAATAATTAGGAAATGTTGAGTCATAAACATTTGTTAGGACTAGAAAATTTTCCTAGAGAAGATATACAGAATATTATTGATACTGCATTTAATTTTCGTGAAGTCCTTGACAGACCTATCAAAAAGGTTCCTTCATTACAAGGTGTTACAGTTGTTAACTTATTTTTTGAAAACTCGACAAGAACCCGTATTAGTTTTGAGTTAGCCCAAAAAAGACTGAGCGCAGACACAGTTAATTTTTCAGCATCTACAAGTAGCCTTAAAAAAGGGGAGGGATTTAAAGATACTGCGCAAAATATTGAGGCTATGAAAATTGATGCCGTGGTAATGAGACATCCTGCTCCAGGAGCCTCAAAACATTTAACAGAATTTATTGATGCTAAAGTTATCAATGCTGGGGATGGTGCGCATGAGCATCCAACTCAAGCAATTCTAGATATGATGAGCCTGCAGGAAAAGTTCGGGGAAATAAAAAATCTTAATGTTGCCATTGTTGGAGATATTGATCATAGCCGGGTAGCTAGGAGTAATATTTATGGTTTAGTAACAATGGGAGCAAATGTAACTCTATGTGGGCCACCTAATTTAATTCCCGATACGATTACTGATCTAGGGGTAACAGTTAATTATAACATTGATGAGGTTGTAGAATGGGCAGACGCGATTAATGTTTTAAGAATACAAAGAGAGAGAATGGGTATAGGTCTAATTCCATCTGAAAGAGAGTATAGAAAATTATTTGGAATTACAGAAGAAAGAATTGGCAGAAAAGAAAAAGAAATTGTCATTATGCATCCTGGCCCAATAAACCGTGGAGTAGAAATAGATAGTGGAGTGGCTGATAGTGATCAGGCGATAATATTAGACCAGGTTCTTAATGGTGTTGCATCCAGGATGTCTATTCTTTATTTGTTATTAGGCGCAAAAGATGGAGACATGAAATGAAGATTAAAAAATTGCCAAAAAAATTGTTGTTCCAGAATGCTGAAATATTAGACCCAATAAAAAAAACAAATAAAAAAGGAAATATTTTATTGGTCAATGGGAAAATTGCTGAGCTAGGCATATTTGAATCTCCGAGCGATGTAAAATCTATTGACTGTAACGGATTAACGCTTACTCATGGCTTTTGTGATCTACATGTTCATTTTAGAGAGCCAGGAAATGAGGATAAGGAAACGTTAGAGTCTGGATCTCGAGCAGCTTTAGCAGGAGGGTTTACTCGTGTTTGTACAATGCCTAATACTAATCCCCCAATCGACTCGCCTGAGTCCGTTAGCTATATTATTGAAAAGTCAAAAGATTGTCCAATCTATATTCATCCAATAGGAGCTGTAACAAAAGGTCAGAAAGGTATTGAGATAAGTGAAATGGGTCTAATGAATGAAATGGGAGCAGTAGCATTTAGTGATGATGGACTACCGATCCAAAATGGACTTGTTATGCGCAAAGCTTTAGAATATTCTACAATGCTGGGAGTTCCAATTATTAATCACGCAGAAGATGACAGTTTGCGGTGCGATGGTGTAATGAACGAAGGAATCATTTCTACCCGACTTGGGTTGCCTGGTAACCCTAATATAGCTGAATCAACCATGGTATATAGGGATCTTAAACTTGCTGAAATGACTGGTGCTAGATTACATGTTCCACATGTTAGTACAGCTACTTCGGTTGACCATATAAAGCATATAAAGCATATGAATAATAATAATAATAATATTACGGCCGAGGTAACCCCCCATCATCTATTTTTTAATGATGAAAGTTTAGTTAACTATGATACAAACTTGAAGGTTGCTCCTCCTATTAGAAATGATATATCAAGAAAAGCAATGGTCAAGGGAATCTTAGAAGGAGTAATAGACTGCATAGCCACAGATCATGCACCACATACTTTGCATGATAAAGAGACTACATTTGACCTAGCGTCTTTTGGTATGATTGGCCTTGAATCATGCTTTGGAATTGTAAAAAGAGTATTAGTAGACAACGAGGGATTGAGTTTGATTAATCTTGTTAAGCTATTAACTACTGCTCCAAGAAAAATAATGGGATTTAATTGTGATTTATTAAAAGTTGGCACAGAAGCGGAGTTAGTATTGTTTAACCCTAATGAAAAGTGGATATTTGATAATAAAAATGTTTTTTCTAAATCGATCAACTCTCCTTTCTATGGCCAAAAACTGGTGGGAAAAATAAAATACACTATATCCAAAGGCTATATTTCGGATCTTTCATAACCTTTAGTTTTCCTTTGAATAAATATTGAAATCTTTTTACAAATAGTATAAGTTCACCGGCTTAAATGTTTTACAAATGAAGACAAAAACGTTAAAAATATCAGAAATAGATAAAGAATGGTGGATTGCAGATGCAGAATCCCAGATTCTTGGAAGATTAGCCAGCAAGGTTGCTCAGGTTATAAGGGGTAAACATAAAGTTAACTTTGTTCCTCATATGGACAATGGCGACTGCGTTGTTGTAATAAATGCAGAAAAAATTATGGTCACAGGAAATAAAGAAGACAAAAAATCTTACTTTAGGCATACTGGATACGTTGGTGGTGTAAAGATGACTAGCCTTGCACACATGAGAAGGACATATCCAGAACGTATAATTGAAAATGCTGTGAAAGGTATGCTACCGCATAATAAGCTTGGCAGGAGGATGTTGAACCATTTAAAAGTTTATGCTGGTTCTGACCATCCTCATATTGCCCAGACTCCAAAAACCCTCGAGATTTAATTTGGCAGAAAAAGTAAAATATATTGGCACTGGAAGACGGAAAAGCTCTGTCGCTCGTGTTGTGCTCATGGCGCCAGGAAAAGGTAATATTAGCATTAACGGTATAAATATTAACGATTACATGCCTCGTGAAAGTTTAGTCACAGTCATAAAACAGCCTCTAGTTGCGGTTGAACAGGACAAAGGATATGATATAAATGTTAACGTTAATGGTGGAGGATTATCTGGCCAGTCTGGTGCTATACGTCTTGGAATATCTAGAGCTCTCATAAATGCGAATCCAGATTATAGACCTTTATTGAAATCTAATGGACTTCTTACTCGTGATTCACGCAAAGTAGAACGAAAAAAACCAGGTCAACCTGGTGCGCGGAAAAAGTTTCAATTTTCTAAACGTTAATTATAAAGTATGGCACTTATTAAATTTGAAGATTTATTAGATACTGGAGCACACTTTGGTCATGTGACCAGAAAATGGCATCCAAACTATAAACCATATATTTTGATGGAAAAAAATGGTGTGCACATCATTAATCTTGAAGAAACATTAATATCTTTTAATAAAGCCATAAATTTTATTCAGAGTGTTATTAAGAAAAACGGAGAAGTTTTATTTGTAGGTACAAAAAAACAAGCTAAAGATATTGTACAACAGGAAGCTGATCGTTGTGGAATGTTTTATATTGTAGAACGATGGCTTGGAGGATCTCTGACAAACTTTACAACAATCAAGAAAAGCATAAAAAGATTAAAGTTGCTTGAAAAAGAAGGCTCTAGTCTCTATAAAAATTTAACAAAAAAAGAAACCCAGATGCTTAATAGGGAGAGAGTTAAACTGTCTGATCAGCACCGCGGTATTAAAGATATGAGAAAACCCCCTGATGCCATTGTTGTGGTCGATGGTCAGTATGAAGAAACAGCAATAAAAGAAGCAACAAGTATGGGTATACCGGTAGTCGCAATCGTTGATTCGAATACTGACCCGGATAAAATAAGTTACCCGATTCCTGCTAATGATGATTCTCTAAGAACTATTCAGTTGTTAATAGGGTCTATAGCCGATGCAATATTAGAAATAAAGGGTTCTTCTAAAGATAATATAAATGCAGATAATGCAGATTCTAATCCTGAACTAAGTAATTCAGTTATTACTGCTAAAGATGAAGAAGAATAATATTATGAGTATTGATGCAAAAACTGTAAAAGAATTAAGAGATAAGACGGGCGCTGGAATGATGGACTGTAAGAATGCGCTAAAAGATTCAGATGGTAATATTGAACAAGCAATAGATTATTTAAGAAAGACAGGCATTACAAAAGCAGAGAAAAAAGGTTCGCGAGATACCAAAGAAGGAATAATCTATTCTTATATACATGCTGGTGGTAGACTTGGGGTTTTGATCGAAGTGAATTGCGAGACGGATTTTGTAGCAAAAACGGATAGTTTTGTTGAACTTAGTCATAATCTAGCAATGCAAATTGCAGCAACTAATCCTACAGCATTAGAGAGAGAGTCAATACCTGAATCAGTTATCTCTAGAGAAAAAGAAATATATGCTGACCAGGCAAAATCATTAGGTAAGCCTGAAAATATTATTGAAAAAATGATTGATGGAAGAATGAATAAATTTTTCCAAGAAAATTGTCTAATGGAACAAGCTTATATAAAAGACTCAGAAAAAAAAGTACTGGACATACTGACGGAGTCAATTGCAACTCTTGGAGAAAATATTACAATCAGTAGGTATACCCGTTTCGCTGTTGGCGAATCAGACTCTTCCAACGGTCAAATTTAATTTTATATATGTCAGAACCCGTATTTAGTCGAGTTCTTCTAAAACTTAGTGGAGAAGTCCTTGCAAATAAATATGGTTTTGGAATCGATCCTGAAAAAGTAGCATACCTGGCTGAACAAATAGAGCCAATATATAAATCCAATATTGATATAGGACTTATCATTGGTGCAGGGAATATCTTTCGAGGTATGGAGGCGGCTGCTGGAGGCATGGACAGAGTTACTGGTGATTATTTAGGGATGCTTGCTACTATTATGAATGCTATTGCCCTTCAAGATTCACTTGAAAAAATTGGTTGCCAAACAAGAACCCTTTCAGCAATAAATATTACTCAAATAGCTGAGCCTTATATAAGAAGGAGGGCTATCAGACATATGGAAAAAGGTAGAATTGTAATAATTGCAGGGGGAACAGGAAATCCTTTTTTTACGACAGATTCAGCAGCCGCTCTTAGAGCAACAGAGTTGGGATCAGATATTCTGCTTAAAGGTACCAAGGTAGATGGCGTGTACAATAAAGATCCAGAAAAATATACAGATGCAAAAAAATATAAAAAACTTACATATAATAAAGTTATTCAAGATAATCTTCGGGTGATGGATATGACAGCAATTACTCTTTGTAAAGAGAATAATATTCCGATTAAAGTGTTTAATATAAAAAACTCAGGAGAGTTGCTAGATATAGTTATGGGGAGTAAAATAGGAACAACGATTGGTAAATAAATGTTAGACGATATTCATAATGATGCTAATTCCAGGATGAATCAGGCAATCAATCATACACAGATTGAATTGAATAAAATCAGAACAGGAAGGGCTAACCCTGAAGCATTTAATGCAATAATGGTAGACTATTATGGCACGCCAACACCGTTAAATCAGATATCTACTGTTTCTGTTCCAGAACCGAGATTGATTACTTTACAACCATATGAAAAATCATTAATACCCGTAATAGAAAAAGCTATATTGGATGCAAATTTGGGCTATACTCCGGGAAATAATGGTGTGGCTGTTCTTATACCTATACCATCTTTATCTGAGGAGCGCAGAGTTGAACTAACAAAGTTTATGCATAAAATCATAGAAGAAGGACGAATCGCTGTTCGTAATGTTCGAAGAGATGCTCTGCATCAAATTCATGATTATGGTAAACAGGAAAATATTAGCGAGGATGAGATTAAAGGCAGAGAAACTGAACTACAAAAAATTACGGATGATCATATTAAAGAATTAAATAGTCACCAGGATAAAAAAGAACAAGAACTAATGGAAGTCTAATATAAAGATATAAAATTAGTCACATTTTGACCAGCCACAACTTTGGCAGGTCAAACACCCGCCTTCATTAACAACGCTTCTATTATCACAGATTTTACACATCATCATTTTTGCTGCAATATCTGTTGCTGCCTCTATTTTATTACTTTTATCGGGTTCCATTGTGATTAATAGTTTTCCATCCTGTTCTTTATCATAATGTTGGTTTTTTTCATGAAGGTAGTCGTCTAGAGCTTTTCCAATTGCATCAGGAGTAGATAGAATAAGTCTTCCATCTTCCCAGGTTGGATTAGGGCCAGAAATTCCTTTGAGCTGCCTTACAATTGACTGTGGGTTAATCCCTGATCTTAGTGCAAGGGATATCAGTCTGCTAATTGCCTCAGACTGTGCTGCTGCATTACCACCCGCCTTACCAATTGTTGTAAAAACTTCACAAAGTCCCTGTTCATCTTCATTAATAGTTATATAAAGTGTCCCTTCTCCTGTTTTTATACGTCTGGTTAGTCCCTGCGTTTGTGTTGGTCTAATTCTTGGTTTTTTGTTTGTATATTTCTCTTTGCTAGTGTCTAACTTTTTTTCTGTATTTTCTTCTTTCTCATTATTAGTGATCAGGATTCCCTCTCTACTACCTTCTCTATAGACGGTTATTCCTTTTAATCCATTCTCATATGCCGTCATATAAATATCTGCTACTGTGTCAACAGGTACGTCTTCGCGAAGGTTTACTGTAGATGAGATTGAAGAGTCAATGTACTTTTGGATTATTCCTTGCAACTTCACCCTGAAAAACGGGTCTATACTATGAGCAGTAGTAACATATTCAGGCAAATTTTTATCTGTCTCGAAAATTTCTTTAATTATTGGGTGGTAAACTGTGTATTGTTCAAACTCTTTGCCATATCCTCCATTATTTTTCTTTACCATTCTTTTATATGAGGTCGCAAATATTGGTTCTATACCAGAGGTAACTCTTGCTACGATAGCACCACTTCCGGTAGGTGCTACGGTAGTGAGCGTACAGTTACGTATACCATTGTTTTTTATTTTATCTTTAATTGATTTTGGGAGTGTTTTTACAAACTTACTTTTATTGTATCCTTTCCAATCAAAGTTTGGAAATTGTCCTTTTTCTTTGGCTAATTGTATACTGGTATCATATGCAGTATCTCTAAACACTGTCATGATCTGACCTATTGTTTGGAGCGCGTCCTCACTATCATATTTTACACCCATCCTAACAAGCATATCTCCAAGACCTAGGATGCCTAATCCGACTCTTCGATCATTTGTTGCATTCATCTTTTGATCCTCTAGGGCATGCCTGTCCATATTGTAGTCAACGACATTATCTAAAAACCTGGTACCGATTTCTACTGTATTTTTAAACTCTTCAACCATAAAATTTTGATTACTATCTACGAAACGTTCTAGGTTTACTGCTCCAAGGTTACAACAGCCTCCATCTGGAAGAGGCTGCTCCGCACACGGATTTGTAGATACCAATGGCGAACAGTATTCTGCATTATGATAATCGGTCATTGTATCCCAAAATAAAAGTCCTGGCTCTGCACTAGCGTGTGCACTGTTTATTATTTTATTCCATAGATCTTTTGCTTTAACAGTCTCATAAACTTTACCATCAAATACTAACTCGAAGTCTGCATTATTTTTCACGGCTTCCATAAACTTATGGGTTAGTAGCACCGATATATTTGAATATTTTATCATATTAATATCACCCGTTTTAATGGTAATAAATTTTACAATATCGGGGTGATCTACTCTTAATGTTTGCATGTTCGCTCCTCTGCGACCATGTTGCGCTATGGTGTTAGTATTTTCACTAAACAGATTCATAAATCCTGTGGGTCCGCAAGAATCACCACCGGTACCATTGATAGCATCCCCTGATGGTCTTAGTAAAGAAAGATCATGCCCACAGCCACCACCATATTTATATGTTAGAGCTTCTTCAATAATTGTATTGTAGATTGATTTTATTGAGTCATCCTTTACCGCAACCACATAACAGTTATTGAGGGTTGTGGTGATATCTTCTCTTCCGGCACCATGCATGATCCTACCACCAGGAACAAACTTAAAATCTTCTAATATTGAGTAAAATTTTTCTTCCCACTCTTCTCTGGTATTTTTCGTTTTTTCAACGCTTGCGAGAGCCCTAGCCTGTCGCATCCATAGCTCATGAGGATGCTTTTCACCAGGAGCAAGATACTTTTGTTTTAAAACATCAGACCCCAGATTGTCATTAACGTAGTAGTTTTCTATATCGTAAGAATCAGATTTTTCGGCTTTAGTTTTTTCTGTTTCTATATCAAGTAGGGGCTTGATAATCTTTTCTACTGATTCAGCTCCGCCTTCTCCGAGTGGTAGATTTAATTCAATTGCTTCTGCCATATGTTACATCCTACTTGGTATGTGGTGGTTATGCTCTATGAGCTTTTAATAGAAGTCAGAGACTGACAAATGAAAGCAATATTATTTGCTTGGTTGGCTACATTTAATATAGAATGTGTAAGACTTCTTAGTCAAACTTTAATCTTACAATAATGTAAATTATTTATTTAAATCTCAAAAATTGAAGTTAAAATTGCTGACGCAAAACTCATAATGATATGCGGGTGTAGCTCAGTTGGTAGAGCATCAGCTTCCCAAGCTGGAGGTCGCGAGTTCGATTCTCGTCGCCCGCTCTATTAAAAACATAGTATTTTTTTAACTAGAAAAATCTTTAATATGTTTTCAAACAATCAATAAATCTTTTATATCTTCAATAAGAAGTATAACAAAATGTACTTTAGAGGTTCTAACAAAGAGAAACTATATTGAATCGCGAATAAAAATAAGGTAAAAAATAGGATATTAAACACTAATCTTAATCTAAAAACTCAACGAAAAAAGATCCAACCAACCTATAAGCGAAGCGGTAGGATTCGGATAATAAGCCCCACACACATTGTAGGGAAATTTTTGTAGACTAATGGGAACAAATAAAATGAAAAATAATATAGCAATATTCTTTATTCTTTGTATTGGCTCTATTTTTGGCCAGATAGGAGATGTCATCTGGGAAGAAAATTTTGATAATCTTGATAACTGGGTCATTGAAACTGGAAATGGTTCATGGGGCTGGGGTAACGGTGAGTTGCAATATTATAAATCTGAAAATATTGATATTGTAGAGGTGGAAGGCGAAATCGGAAACCACGCAGTTCGAATAACCGCCAAGCAAGAGTCCGGCAGCGGAATTACAGACCAATGGGGCAACCCATTGAATTATACATCCGGGAGAATGAACACAAAATCAAAAATAAGTGTAAAATATGGTGTGATTGAGACAAGCGTAAGTGTGCCAGACCTTGATCTTGGAGGATGGCCTGCGGTATGGCTGCTTGGAACATCAAATCTCAATTGGCCTCGAAGTGGAGAGATTGATATAATGGAAATGGGTTCTCGTCAAGAATTTAGAGATTTACATGATGAGTACAATGGCGGTAATGATTCTGACAATTCAACTGTTAATCAAGTGGTTGGAGCCAATGCTATATTTTATGCTGATGAAGCTGTAAACACAGAAAACCCATCCGGTGCTGCCAGTATTTCATGGGATCCGGATGATGATTATTGCAGACCCTATTATAATTATGATAATTTAAACGACAGGTTCCTGACGTATCGTATATATTGGGATCCGGATAGTATCCGGTTTACTGTTATTGATGATAGTGTTGAGTACGATCTTTACACAGAACCATTTCCGATTGATAGTGTTTCTGATGAATTTCAGGAACCCTTTTACCTTATAGCCAATCTGGCTATAAGCGGATTATTTACAGATGCAGTTTATAATGGTGGAAGCGGATTGCCCATTTCTATGCCTTTTCCTGCTCATATGTATGTTGATTACATTAAAGTGCTGGAATGGAACGGGCAGGGGGAAGTTCATATTGGGCCACCCACTTTCCAGGGAGGTACCTTTGGTCTCTTTACGGACACGACTCCGATTGACAATGGTCTGGTAGCCGGTGACGATGCGGAAATCTATGTTTGGGAAGGCACCCTAAGCGAAGGTAGTATTCCACCCTATGAAGGTGAAAACGGTATATCGTGGCAAACTACGGGATTAGGCTGGTTTGGCGCAGGGATCATGTCCATGCAGCCGGTTAACCTATTCAATTTTGCACAGGGATATTTAAATTTTAGAATTAAGATACCAGCCAATATTTCTTTTCAAATTGGGATTATTGACTCTTGGAGAAATCAATCATATGTGGACTTTCCATTCAATCAGACTAAATACGGGCTTGTCAGAAATGGTGATTGGGGGCAGGCTTCAATACCTGTAGAGGATATTCGGGGAGAGTTCATTGACCTAAGAATGCTAAGCTATGAATTTGTGATCCTTGAGGTAAACGGAGCATCATGCCAATTTGCTTTGGATGATATTTATTGGTCAGGTGGCGGGGCATTGATAACAGTATTAAATAAAAATATACTATCGGATGAATTTATTGTAAATGATAACTATCCAAATCCATTCAATCCCGTTACAAGTATTACCTATCAAATACCATTTGATGCTGATGTTAATATTACAATTTATGATATGAATGGCAGGGTGATAAAAACCCTTTTAGATGGAAAGCAATCTGCTGGTCACAAATCAATATTATGGAATGCAAAAGATAATAAAAACGAGCTAGTATCAGCAGGAATATATCTATATACAATAAAGGCCGGGAATTATAGAAAAACGAGGAAGATGGTACTAATAAAATAAATTCGGTAATATCTAAAACTTAAACCCTACCATCTAGCATGAAGAAGTGGAAAAACTATAAATCAGATATTACTAAACAAAAATTTGATGCTATAATTATAGGATCAGGCATTGGGGGTTTGTGCACTGCCGCTCTTCTTAGTCTCAAGGGCAAACGTGTTTTGGTTTTGGAAAAACATTTTAAAATCGGAGGGTGGACCCACACTTTTCGAAGGAATAATTATGAGTGGGACGTTGGAATTCACTATATAGGGCAGGTTCATAAAACCCGCTCGCCAGTAAGACGATTGTTTGATCTAATATCTGATGGAAAATTAGAGTGGTCTTACATGGATAAGAACTATGATAGGATTATTTTCCCTGATATGTCATATGATTTTGTTGCACCTAGGGAAAAATTTGTAGAAGACATGATTGATTATTTTCCAAAGGAGGAAAGGGCAATCATATCCTACATGAATCTATTGGATCAGGTTTCAAATAATTCGCGATCGTATTTTGCGAATAAGGCTCTTCCTGGAATTCTGGGCGCTATTTCCTATCCATTCATGACTCGAAAATTTTTTTCTTTTTCTGATCGTACAACGTTTGATGTATTGTCCGGGCTTACTAGAGATCAACAATTAATTGGTGTACTTTCTGGACAATGGGGTGATCACGGTCTGCCGCCAAAGAAGAGTAGTTTTGCTATGCATGCGATGGTCGCCAGACATTATCTGGATGGTGGAAACTATCCAACGGGATCTTCAAGGAGAATTGCGGAGACTATATCAGATCTAATTGAAAAAAAAGAGGGTGTACTTACCGTAAATGCTCCGGTAAGTAGGATCAAGATAGAGAATGGTTCCGCTGTAGGTGTTATTATGGAAAATGGAGATGAGATTGAGGCAGAAACTGTTATTAGTAATGCGGGTGTTGTAAACACTATAGAAAAATTATTGGATGACGAAAATAGTCACACCAGAATAAAAGAAAATTTTCAAAAAATTAATCAAACTGAGAGTTATGTTTGTCTACATATTGGGCTTAATAAGTCGGCTAAAGATTTAGACCTGAGTAATACAAATCTATGGATTTATCCTGGCTACGATCATGATCAGAACGTCAAGTCTTATATTGAGAATCAAGCTACGAATTTCCCGGTTGTGTATGTTTCTTTTCCATCTGCAAAGGATAAAGCATGGAACGAAAATCATTTGGGTTATGCGACGATGGAAGCGATTACATTTAGTTCTTGGGACTGGTATTCAAATTGGCAAGAATCTCCATGGAAAAAACGTGGTCAAGAATACGAACAGGCAAAACAGAAATTATCAAACCGGATTCTAGATATTGTTACTAAGCAGGTCCCCAACATTCAAACTGCTATAGACTACAAAGAGCTTTCTACTCCTTTAACTATACGTGATCTTGCCAACTATCAAAAAGGTGAAATGTATGGTATCGATCATGACTCTAATCGTTTTCGACAACGTTGGTTGCGCCCACAGTCTGAGATAAAAAATCTTTTTTTTACTGGACAGGATATCATGACAGCTGGTGTTTCTAGTGCACTTTTTTCCGGCATGTTGACCGCGTCAACTATTCTAAAGGAAAATCTGACTTATATGATAAAAAATTAGGTCAATCTTAGTTACTTTTAATTATGTCTACTCCTCTAATTGCAATAGTCGGACGCCCTAATGTTGGCAAGTCAACCTTTTTTAATCGTGTTCTAAGTCAGAGACAGGCCATTGTGGATGCTACAGAGGGAATCACCAGAGATAGAATCTATGGTGAGTCAGAATGGTGTGGTCATAGGCTACGGTTTATAGATACAGGTGGATTTATTCCTGAAGACACAGATATTTTTAACGCTGCCGTAAGAGAACAAGCGCAAATGGCTATAGCAGAAGCGGATCTGATCTTGCTGATGATAGATGGGAAAGACGAGGCTACATCTAGTGATATCACTCTTGCTCAGTTTGTTCGTGAGAGTGACCAGCCGCATCTTCTTGTTATTAATAAGTGCGATACCATGAAGCATGATATTCAGGGTCAAAGTTTTTATCACTTAGGTATGGGAGACCCTTTTCTCATATCAGCCCTTAATGGACGAATGACAGGAGACCTGCTTGATGGTATCCTAAACACTCTTGACCTTGGCGTATCAAAACAAGAATTTGTGGACTTTGATTGTTTAAGGTTGGCAATTGTTGGCATGCCAAATGTTGGTAAATCATCTTTGACAAATGCTCTACTTCAGCGTGAGCAAACGATTGTGACGCCTATTGCTGGAACCACTAGAGATGCGATTGATTCTTATTTAAAATGGCATGGGAATGAGATCACACTGGTAGATACTGCAGGTCTCAGAAAATTATCAAAAATAAAAGATAAAATAGAGTATTATAGTACAGTAAGGACCCAAAATGCTATTTCAGGATGTAATGTAGCGCTTGTTTTAATTGATGCAGAAAAAGGATTTGGAAAACAAGATAAGTCGATCGTGGATCTTGTTATAAGTAAGGGGAAAGCACTTATCTTTATTGTTAACAAGTGGGACAAGATTGAAAAATCAACAAGCACTATGAAAGATTTTACAGATGAAATCAGGTTCCAGTTCAGAGAGCTAGATCACTACCCGGTTTTATTTATCTCATCGACCACGCGCCAGCGAATTAATAAAGTATTAGAAACCTCGTGGGCCGTTTATGAGAGAACAAAGAACACGATCCCGACAAATAAATTAAACACTCTAATGGAGAAAGTAATGAGAGAGACCCCTCCTCCTGCAGAGCGCGGAAAAGTAATCAAAGTAAATTATTCTGTTCAGGTTCATAAACAATCTGTTGTAATAGCCTTGTTTGCAAATTATCCAAAATTAATTAAAGTTCCCTATCGACGTTTTTTAATGAACCAAATCAGATCTAGCTTTGACCTGGAAGGGATTCCAATAAGACTATCATTAAGAAAGAAATAAAATAGATTTAAATTTAATTTGTTTTATTTATACTAGGAGCAGGCAAGGGCGAAACCAAAGAGGTAGTAGGGTTATCTTATAATAAATGCCTGCTCCTAGTATATAAACAATAATAGATAAAAAAAGTTCCAACTATTTCATATATAAAAGTTTTCCTGTTTGCAATCTATTATTTATAAATAATTCATATAAATAAACTCCTGATTCTACTGATTCCCCGATGTCATTTTTTGCATTCCAAGTAATTTTGTGTGCTCCTTGAGGAAAAACTTTTTTGTTAATCGATTTCACTTTCTTTCCAAGAATATTGAAGATATCTAATCTAATTGATGAGCCATTAGAGACATCAATAATATAAGTTGTGTTTGAATTGAAAGGATTTGGATAAGGTCTTTTTACAGAAATCTCTGATGCAATGATATCTTCTTTTACGTTTAATAATAATAATTCACTATCCATCCACGCCAATCTTTCTGTTGTCCATGATTTTAGATAGCTTATTTCTTCATCGTAGGTATCAAAAACATAATAATTTGGCCACACATAATTTCCGAGTAATGTCCATCGATTAAAATTTCGATCTACAGCTTGACCTAAATAGTCTGATATACTATCAATGATGCCATAGATATGTTGATCAGAGAATATAGTTGATCTTAAATCTGTATATCGTTGAGCTGCCTTTATTTGAAAATTTTCATCTTCCCAAAGGCGTTCCCACCAGAAAGCCATTTGATCACCACCTTCAGGATTATATTCTAACAGCCAATTTTCTGTTTCCCAAGTTTCACCATAATCACAGTTTCCGTATCCATGATTAAAGTCCCAAACCGGGCCAGCGGTAAGTCTGTTGTCAGTACTTTCTTTATCCTTATAGATATATGTGCTGAGCCTATAGGCATCTACATTTTTTGACAGCTCTTGCAATAAAATAAAATCAATAAATGACTCAACGTTCATTATTGAAGGGTAACCTGTAGAATCATTTGTATAATCATTGCTGAGCATAATATTCTCAAATTCAGTAATGTAATTCTGAATGTAATTTTCTTGCTCTGGGACAATATCACTTGGTTTTGGGTAGTGGTAATTATATAGCATCCCATCATATGGACTTTCAAATCCGCCAATGTTATCACCAGTGTAAAACCAGTCGAATTTCAGAATATATCCTCCAGTCAGATCATCACCATTTATTTCATCAGGCTCTAGCTTTGATATATCAATTCTATCACCGTCACGCTTAATTTTTTCCATCAAAACGTATACGCCGCGATATTCATCATTAAGATAAAGTTCTACATGGCGTGATCTAGAAGCATATCGCCCAATCTGATTAGAAAGTGCATAGGTTAAAACATTCCTGATCATAGTCTTATCCTGCCATGGTGCATATAGTACCCAGTCGTTTTCTTCAGGCATGCCTAATAGTTCAACATTATTATTTTCACCATTATTATCAACTGTCTCAAATCGGTAGGGTGCTTTATCCTGCCACTGAGATGAGTTACCTCGTTTCTCAATAGTAATATGCCCATCATATCCGTTAAACGGGTTTTCAACATGATTGAGGCCTGATATATTATCAATAATGCCCATATAAGCTGGTATTCTTGGTTCATCGATAATTTCCTCTCCATAAGTATCGATTAATAAGATTGGTAAGTTAGATTCGTCAAAAATGATTGGTTCTTGGAACCAGGAGGGAGGATCACTATAAAACTGCGAATTATCTGATATCCCGAATGTTAAAAAAAAATTACTGGACATATCTGAAGAATTAATTCCTACGTTGTGAACCTGAACCGCTAAAACATTTTCACCGTTATTTAATATAGTATCCAAGGCTATTGAATCGACTAAAAAGTTTTCGGGTATTCCACCATTGTATAAGGTGGCTTCGTGGTCGTAGCTAGTACCTTCATCAAATCCAACAAAAGTACCTGGTTCGGGGAGATTATAAGAGCGCCCTATTTCATGGCCGTTTAAATAGGCTACAAAGCCATCGTCATAATCAGCACTTAATACGGCTCTAGAAAGTTTTGAAAGGTCTGTTATATAGAATGTGTTTCTTAGATAAACTGATATGGTCGTGCTAATAACAGTACCATCATCACCATCCGAGTAACCAAAACCTCCTTGGCCTTGATCCCACAGATTATCATCAAAGCTAAGCGTATTCCAATCTGCCACCAATTCGGAACTTGGAAGGATATATCTCCAATTATCATCAGCAAATATTGCCGTTTCCCAGTGATCCTGAGAAAAAAGGTTTTCTACAGATAAAATAATTAAGAATGTTTTTAATAAATAAGAATTAATCTGAGATTGGAATGTTTGCATTTTCATTCCAAGATTTAAGATCTTCAGATGTGAATATCTTTCCGCTTTGAGTGACGGCAGTAAAAAACTGTATAATATCATCGCCATATGTGGTCCTGCCCAATGATATAAATTTTTTAGTTTTTGAAATCTGAGTGACAAACTCAATACTCTTACCAAGCTGTTGAGGGTTTTTATTCTCAAGCTTATATATCTTTCCTAATGATGTAAGATAAGCAAAGCCGGTTATTCTAGGCGCTATCCCAAAGCTATATGCGGTTGAGCCTACAATGGACTCACTATTATTAGTGCTTAAAGATTTCTCTATTTTTTCAATTAGCTCTTGGGAAACACTTTTGCCATCATTGCCTTTAGCGCCTTTGGGTCCTATTGGGCCTTTGGGTCCTGCTGGGCCAGGTTCACCTTGAGGGCCTACCGATCCAGTGGGAAGTCCTGCGCAGCCAAAGAGTATAAAAATAGTTAATATTGAAACTTTTTTAATCATATGCTTAGGTATCTTTTTATTTTTGCAATGAGATCATATCTAGATATGGTAATCGCTATAATACTGATTATTATGATACCATATATAAATTGATAAATTCTATCATCAAGATAAGAGTATGCTCTAAGGTAGGCCAAGTACATTATAATTAATAACTCGGATGTTAAAGCGGTTACAAAAAATGTCATCGATTTTCTTAAGCTATTATTTTTTCTTTGGTTAATGAAGCCTAAAGAAAAAACCTGTGCGGAAAACATTTTGTAGAGTTTTTGATCATCGGTAGCAATAGTTTTCAAATATTTCGCATATTCATCAGGTGTTTCAAACTGACTTATTCCTGCAAAAAATGTCGGATTTATATCTTCCGTTTGTTCTTCATCTGGATTATCATTTACTTCTTTTGCTCCACGAACTCTTGGAATTAATACTCTTACTAAAAAATAGATAGTACCCATAGCTGCAGGGAAATAGATCATGATTAAAGAGAAGATAACCATGTCCAATTGCATTTTTGTAAAGTGAACGATGAAGAATACCATAAAAGCACCAAGAATAGATAAAAGCGTAAAGGCTTTTTGATCAGTACGTTGTATTATAGTTTGCTCTCCAGCTAGTATTTGTAATAGAGCATCTAGTTCTTTGTTATTAGCCATATATATTTTTTTATTACTTTAGTTTCAGGGTCGTGATTTTATTAATCTGTGTTGTTTAATCCTAAAAAATTCTAATTCTAAAATATAAAAGGTAAATTGGTTATTATGGTATAATTGATACTACACTATTGTAAATTTTTTTTACTTAGGCTATCTTCCGGCCCCCTTATTGTTAAGAATAAAAATTAATGATCGCGGGGTGGAGCAGTCTGGTAGCTCGTTGGGCTCATAACCCAAAGGTCGGAGGTTCGAATCCTCCCCCCGCTACTCTAAAAACCCGTCTCTAAGGCGGGTTTTTTATTGGACTGAAAAATATCTTATTGTTGATCTATAAATCGAAATACGTTAGGTAAAATTTTGAGAAAAGAAAGTTACAGAAATATCGCAATCATTGCACATGTGGACCATGGTAAAACTACGCTAGTTGACGGCCTGCTAAAACAGAGCGGCACGTTTCAGGATCATCAAGAGGTTGAAGACAGGGTAATGGACTCTATGGATCTTGAAAAAGAAAGAGGAATTACAATAACCGCAAAGAATACGGCTATAAACTATAAAAATGTAAAAATAAATATCATAGACACTCCAGGACACGCTGACTTTGGTGGCGAGGTTGAGAGAAGCCTAAACCTGGTTGATGGTGCATTACTACTCGTTGACTCGAGCGAAGGTCCTCTTCCACAAACACGGTTTGTATTAAAAAAAGCTTTAGACAAGAATCTTCCAATAATTCTGATTATTAACAAAATAGATCGTTCCGATGCGAGGATTGAGGAGGTTGTTAATGAGGTCTATGATTTATTTATTGATCTGGATGCGAATGAACAGCAAATAGAGTTCCCAATTATCTATACAAACGCAAAAGAAGGTATAGCTCACTATAGTCTGGATAAAGATTCTTCTAATCTAGAACCACTTTTTGATACAATATTATCAGAGATTAAAGGTCCAATAGCAGACGATAATGCGGACGCTCAGTTTTTAATAACCAGCCTTGATTATGATTCTTATGTTGGTCAAGTAGCTGTCGGTCGGCTGACAAATGGAAGACTCAAAATGACTGAATCCTATGCCCTGTGTAGCGAGAATGTGATTGAACATAATCAAAAATTTTCTGCACTTTATACGTTTGAAGGGCTCAAAAGGATTCAGGTAGACGAGCTAGAGGCTGGAGATATTATTGCCGTGGCTGGCATTGAAGGCATAACCATTGGAGACACAGTTGCGAACAATGAAAAGCCCACTCCATTGCCTAGGATCAAGGTAGACGAGCCCACCATATCGATGCTGTTTTATGTGAATGATAGTCCGTTTGCAGGAAAAGAAGGAAAATATTTGACCACAAGACATTTAAAAGAGAGGCTACAAAAAGAAATCCTTTCTAATGTATCCATACAGGTATTGGACACACAGCGTACAGACGCGTTCGAGGTTCGTGGTCGAGGTGAATTGCAAATGGCTATCCTGATTGAGACTATGCGCAGAGAGGGGTATGAGCTTATGGTCTCAAAGCCTAAGGTGATTACTAAAGAGAAAAACGGTAAAATTTTGGAGCCTATGGAAAAAATATTTCTTGATATTCCTGAGGATAAGATAGGGACTATGACAGAAAAACTATCTAGAAGAAAAGGGAGAATGACAAATCTTCAGAATCATGGCAGTGGTCGAGTGAATATGGAGTTCTCTATCCCCTCGCGAGGCCTTATTGGTTTTCGTTCCCAGTTTATGACAGAGACCCAAGGGGCTGGTATTATGAACAAACTTTTTGATGGTTATGCGCCATGGTTTGGTGCAATCCCACAGAGAAATAGTGGTGCGATTGTTGCCGACCGAGCTGGTAAGATTACCACGTATGCTTCGTTGGGGATGGTCGATCGCGGTGAATTATTTTTAGATGTTGGTCTGGAGGTATATCCAGGCATGATACTTGGTGAGAGAAACAGGCCTGAGGATCTAACCGTAAACATTACAAAAGAAAAAAAATTGACAAATATGCGTGCCTCTGGATCTGATAATACGGTAAATCTTCGGCCTCCGAAAAGATTATCCCTAGACCAGTCAATAGAGTTTATTGCAGAGGACGAACTTGTTGAGATAACTCCTGAATCAATAAGGCTAAGGAAAATGGAGCTCGATCAGAATAAACGTTTGGCCGCTAGAAAAAAAGAGAAATATGCTGAGAAATAAATGATATCTGGAAAACAAATTTTGTGGGGTAGTCTGGGGTGGGCTTTTGCTGGCCCAATTGGTGGCATACTGGGCGTGATATTTGCTGGCTCAAGTGAGAAGACTTACAAACAGGTTAAACAATCACAGGCCGGCGATTTTATGGTATCACTCCTGGTTCTTTTCGCAAAGGTGATGAAGGCAGATGGTAAACTTCTTAAGTCTGAGCTAGACTATGTGAAAAGTTTTTTAAAACGGAATCTTAGTAGGCAACAGGCCCAAGTATTTATTAAAATGTTTCAGGAAGTACTGAAGCAAGAATACAGCACTGCCGAAGTTTGCAGACAGATTCAGAGGTCTATGGACCATCCTAGTCGCCTAGAGCTAATGCATGTGCTTTTTGGACTATCAGCATCTGATGGGGAGATACATCCTGAGGAGGTAAGAGTGATTCATATAATCTCAGGGTATTTAAATATAAGCAATAAAGATTACGAGTCGATCAAGGCAATTTTTATAAAAGATATCGATAGCGCATATAAAATTCTAGAGATTGATTCTAGTGCGTCTGACAATGATGTGAAAAAAGCTTACAGGAAGATGGCTGTAAAATATCATCCTGACAAGGTCGCACATCTTGGAAAAGAAATTCAGAATACAGCAGAAGAAAAGTTTAAGGCAGTCAGTGATGCCTATACTGAAATAAAAAAACAAAGAAACATCAGTTAGATATTTGTTATTTTAATTTTAAGATATCTAAATTTTCATGATGCGAAGAGTTCTATTTTTATTTTTTATATTTTCTGTTCTTTTTAGTCAAGACGACCAGGTAATTACTTTCTCAAAGGATATAAGTCCTGATGATTATTGCGGAGGTTTTCAGGGTGTAAAGCAAACATCTGATGGGGGATTCATTGTTGCGGGTTGTGTTGATGATCAAGTATGGCTAGCAAAGCTTGATATGTATGGAGAAGAAGAGTGGCAAAATACATATAATCTTTCCAATTACTGGGGATCTAATTCAATAATACAAACCAGCGACGACGGCTATCTTTATGCCGGATGGCGGGGGATCATGAAAGTTGATTCTTCCGGATTATTTCAGTGGAAAAAAACTTCAAGTGGAGTAGCTGGCGCCTATCCATATTATGAGGACCTAATAGAGCATAGTAATGGAAACTACTATGCTGTTGGTGGACCTGTTGCGGATAAAGCAATTATGGCAAAATTCTCTCCTACTGGTTCTCTTCTAAAACGAAAATATTATGGTGGTGATTGTGATGATGACAAATTCAGATCTATTATAGAAACAAATGATAGTATGATAGTAATGGTAGGCGGTAAAACGCATGGAAACTCTCAATATCCTTGTTCTTTTGAGTGGTACAATGATCTCTGGATAGTAAAAGCAAATAAAAATGGCAGAGCTATTTGGCAGAGAGAGTATGGTGGTAACTATTATGAGGAGGCTCATGATGTGGTTCAAAATAGCGACGGCGGATTTACAATTATTGGAGAAAAATGCGCTGCCACTCCATCAAACTGCAATAGTAGTACAAAAGTATTCTTGGTCACGATTGATGAGAGTGGACAAAATAACCAGAACCAAACATTTCAAAATGGCGGTCTAACAGTGGGCGTATCTATTGTTAACACAGCCAGTGGAGGAATAGCATGGCTTGCTTCAAAAAATCTTTCTCCGCCAACGTATCATGGTAGCTGGATAAAAAAATCAGGGCCAAATGAAGAATCAATAAATATTACTCTTAGTGATATAGCTGAAAATTTAGAGAACACTTCTGATGGTGGGTATATAATCGGGACCTATGGAGGAACTATCCATAAAACCGACCAAGATTTTAACATTGGAGAGTATGTCAATGTTGAAAAGAACGAAATATTTCCTCAGTCATTTACATTATTTCAGAATTATCCCAATCCATTTAACCCGGAGACCAATATCAAGTATTATTTAGAAGCTGATAGTCAGGTCTCTTTGAAAATTATTGATTTAAATGGCAAGATAATTAAAGAAGGTTATTGTGGGTATAAACCTGCAGGGTATCATACTTATAAGTGGATAGGTATGAATCAGAAGGATGAAATAATGCCTAGCGGGATCTATATCTACAAGGCAGAGGCGAATGGATACATTCAAACTGGTAAAATGGTATTAATGAAATAATGCCCTAGATTCTTTGTATGAAAAACATTTATTCTATATTAATTATATGTTCATATTTATATGGCTGGGGCAATACTGGTCACAGGGTAATTGGTAGAGTCGCGGAAGACAGGCTATCAAATAAAGCGAAGAGAGAGATAAAAAGAATTATGGGTCACCATGATCTTGCCTATTTAAGCTTCTGGGGAGATGAGATCAGATCAGATCCAAAGTGGAACCATGCTAGTACCTGGCATTATGCTACAATACCTGATGGTGAGAACTATGTAAAGGGGAAACACCGGGGAGCTATAATAGAAAAAATAGAAGAATTTTCGAAGGCTGCAGCATCTGCTGCTACTGAATCCAAAGAAAAACAGCAAGCCTTAAAGTGGCTTGTTCATTTAGTCGGAGACCTACATCAGCCGCTACATGTTGGGAATGGAAAAGATAGAGGTGCAAATAGTGTAAAATTAAAATGGTTTAATAAGCCAACGAATCTTCACAGGGTTTGGGACGAAAAATTACTAGACTATCAGAACCTTAGTTACACTGAATATGCAACCTTTCTAAAATTAAAATATGATGATTTTACCTCTAGAAAATGGCTAGAAGGGGATTTGGTAACATATGCACACGAATCAAGAGACTACAGAAAGATATGTTATGAGCATGATGGAGATAATCTTGATTATAAATACACATTTAAAACTAGACCGCTTCTTGACATGCGTCTTATGCAGGCGGGGATAAGACTAGCCGCTTTGCTAAATAAAATATTTAAATAAATGATAAAAAGATGTTTTTTACTTATAGTATTGACTGGATACTGTATAGCCGATGATTATTTTCAGCAGGATGTTGGTTATGATATTGAGGTCACTCTTAATGACACAGACCGTACTCTTACAGCATTTGAAAAACTAACCTATAAAAATAATAGTAGCGACACGCTGGATTTTATCTGGTTCCACCTTTGGCCAAATGCGTACAAGAGTGACTCGAGTGCGATGGCTAAACAGTTTATTCGGTTGGGGAGTACTCGGTTTCTTTATACAAAAGAAAAAGACAGGGGCTATATAGACAGTCTAGATTTTTCTATCGATGGCGTAATCGCAGAGTGGGAGTATCATCCTGAGTGGATTGATATTGCAAAAGTATTTCTTCCGAAGCCGCTTTTGCCAGGAAAAATAATCACGATTGAGACTCCATTTTTTGTAAAACTTCCAAAGGTTGTCTCTAGACTTGGTCACACCGGAAAACACTTTGAGATTACTCAGTGGTATCCCAAACCTGCAGTGTATGATAAAGATGGCTGGCACCCTATTCCGTATTTAAATATGGGCGAGTTTTACAGTGAGTTTGGCACGTTCGACGTGAAAATTACGCTGCCAGAAAACTATCGGATCATGGCCACTGGCGACATGGTGAACGGAGACAAAGAAATATCTTGGTTAGACTCCCTTGCGGTAATTGGTGACTCATTGAAAGATCTTACCAAAAAAGAACTAAAAAAATATGCCAAAAAAAATAAGCCAAAGAAAAAGAAGAAAAATAATAATAAGGATTCAATAAAGGTTGTGCCTAATAAAACGGTACACTTTAGGCAAAAAAATGTGCATGACTTTGCCTGGTTTGCAGACCCAAATTGGATCGTACAAAAGGGTGAACTCCAGCTTGATGATTCTAGCAGTCAGATTACTCTCTGGAGCATGTACCTGCCAAAAAATGCATGGTTATGGAGAAAATCATTAGAGTATTTGCACGACTCAGGCCTATGGTATAGCAGGTTTTACGGAAACTATCCCTATAATCATATTTCTGCTGTAGATGGTGACATGTCTGCCGGTGGCGGTATGGAATACCCAAATATAACGGTTATCTCGAGGTCTGGATCAGAGGATCTTCTTGAGTACGTAATCATGCATGAGGTGGGCCACAATTGGGTCTACGGGATATTGGGCTCAAACGAACGCGATCACGCGTGGATGGATGAAGGTCTCAACGAGTATACAGGTATCCGCTATTGGGAAAAAAAGTATTCAGACAGAAATAACAGGTTTGTTTTCACTGATGAAATACAGAACAAATTAGGAATCGGGAAGAATGTGGACATGTCCTACTTTCAATACGCAGGATATTCTTCTGGCGCAACAAAGGATGATGCCCAGCCACTAAGTATTAGCTCGGATGAAAACTATTTTTACAGAAACTATGGACAGAACTATTCGAAGGTTGCTGTAATGATGAGATATTTGCAGCACTATCTTGGAGAAGAAAAAATTGACATTATCATTCAAGATTATTTTAACTCTTGGAAATTCAGACACCCTGGGCCTGAAGATTTTATTTCCTTTTTTAATAAACACTTGGATGAAAACATAGATTGGTTTTTTGATAATATGATAGACAGCACTACCTACATTGACTATGCGGTTTCAAAAAAAGGTGGCAGCTATCAGCTCGAAAATTTGGGAACTTTTAATGCTGCTGTTGAGCTTGCTTTCTATGATAAAAATAATAGTGAAATAAAAAGGACATGGATGAGGCCGACTGAAAAAATATCCGTTCTAGATGCTCCTGATAATTGTGGTAAGGTTGTTATTGATCCTGACCAGTATATGCCGGACACAGACAGAACAAATAATACTACTAGAAGAGGCCTAAAGACTCATATTATTTTTGATAAGCCTAGATACTATGATATAGACTTAAACATTCTTCCATTGCCACCTACTTCTAACGCTTATGATGGAAACTCGAATGGATTTTATATTAAATATGGTGGATCAGGAGGCTTTGGTGGTAAAAGCGTTGAGACTTTGATTCTCTACGGTGATAAAACCAAAAAGCTTAATGGTATATTATGGTTAAAAAAAGAAGTCGATAGGTTATGGTCTCTAAGTACAGGAAGATTTGAATCGCGAATAGAGTCAAGAAGTGGTCATGATGGAATAAGTTTTAGTTTTATCGGAAACAAAAATAAAAGAACCCGTACAAGTTTTGAACAAACAAACATTAAGTTTGATATCTATTATCACAATATTAAGGATATTGCAGCCTTCAATCCTGACCTCTATGACATTGGAGAGTTTGGCATTTCTAAAATTGGTGTCTCTAAATATTGGAAACCAAACCTGTTTAGTTCATACAGTGTTGGCTCGCAAGTCCACTTTGGACCTGAGTTCGCCAAGTTAGATATAAGATCAAGTATTAATAAAAGATTCTCAAAAAAAATTAAGACCTCAGTAAAAATAAATGCTGGTACTTTTTTAGTGTCAGAAAATATTTTAAAGCAGTATAGGTATTATCTTAGTGGTTCTATCATTCCTGATTTTGAGAATTATGTTTGGGACAGGGCCGAGCAAAATAGTCTTAGCATTATAAAAGGTTTTTACCATGGAGGTGGCATCAGAGGAATAAACATTGATGATCCCTATGTATTTTCTGACGACAACATATTCACTATAAGGATTGACCAGACAATACCAAAAGTTCCGGGAAAATTATTTTTTGACTATGCTACAGGAAAGAGCTTTCCAGAAAAACATTATACTGCTGGCGGCATTAAACTTGGGCCGATTATTATACCACTTTATCAAAGCTGGGAACAAGAACATAAATTCCCAAATGACCTGGACTGGATAAAAGAAAGAATTAGGTTTGTTTGGTTTTTATCTAGTGTAGGCTGATCATAATAACATTCTTTTTTGAGTTTATAATTCTGTATATATTTAGATCAAATGATAGAAAAGAATTACAAAGAGCAGCCCAGAGATATCCTAAAAAGAAAGATGGATGCTGATAGACTATTAAAAAGAGTTGAAAAAGGCTTTCAGGTATTTCTCAAGTCTCCCTTTATTGAAAAAAAGTATTAATCTCTAGCCTAGTGAGATTAATACTAACGGTTTTTTTCTTTTTTTATTTTATAAATTTTGCATGGACCCAGGCAGAATATCATACGATAACAGTTGGTGGATTTGGAAGTACAACTAGAGAATACTATCTATACGTCCCCAATGAGGTTGACCTTAACACTCCTCTGATTTTTGTTTTCCATGGTTACTCGGGATCTGCTAGTGGAATTATGGACTACTCTGGGTTCAATGAGCTAGCTGAGCAGCATAATTTTATTGCCTGTTACCCTCAGGGAACGATCGACGATGATGGCAATTCTTTTTTTAATGTGGGATATTCTTTTCATACTTTTTCTGAGGTAGATGACGTACAATTTATTCGGGTACTTCGAGCACACATAATACAAGAGTATCACCTAACCACGTATAATACTTTCAGCACGGGTATGTCCAATGGAGGAGACATGAGCTATCTATTGGCATGCCAGGCATCAGACATCATACAAGCTGTTGCTCCTGTGGCAGGATGCATGATGGAATGGATATATGACAGCTGCAACCCTGAATACCCTAGACCCGTTTTTGAGATTCATGGTACAGATGATTATGTGACATGGTGGGAAGGTGACTATAATGACGCTGGAGGATGGGGTAACTATATCGGCGTGCTGCCAACATTCAGTTTCTGGGCCACTGAAAATAGTTGTATGAATTTTGAGAGCAATGTACTTCCAGATATAAACGAATCTGATGGCAGCTATATAATTAGCGACAAATATACGGACGGACTAGGTGGGAATGAGGTCTGGCTTTATAAGGTGATTAATGGTGGACATGATTGGCCAGGCTCTTACGGGAATATGGACATAAACTCTAGCGAGGAAATAATTAACTTTTTTGATCTGTTTAAGGTTCTCGCGACAATAGGAGACACTGACTTTAATGGTCAATCTAATATAGCAGACTTACTATATATATCAGATCAGGTTATTGATCAGAGCACCTATAGCGTGATATCTGATATTAATGAAGATGGTATTGTTGATGACTTAGATCTTTCTCAGCTTGCACTATCAATTACTGGATATTGAATGTATTAGAAAAGATATGAAGGAAAAACAAAAACTAGGCAGTCTATTAACCGTGGTATTGCTAGTCGCTTTAATTTTTATCTCAAGTTTTATTGCATCTATGATTCAGAGCTCTAGAGGCAGAGTTGATATTCGTACAATAAAATTTCCGACTCAGAATGGTCAGCTATTGGTAGCGGATCTATTCAAGCCAAAAACTGCGACAAGAGAAATCCCTGCTCCACTTGTAATTGTTATACCTGGTTTTCAGCGCTCAAAAGAGACACTCTCAAATATCTCGATAGAACTATCTCGCAGAGGCATAGTGGTAATCGCTATTGACCCATACTCGCAAGGCTTTTCCAGTTCATCTATGAGCAAGACATCCGCATCCTCTGAAGGATATGGAATGTATGCTATAGTTGACTATATCTATAATACCTCGAACCTGAACTATATTGATAAAACCAGGATCGCAGCAACAGGGCACTCTGCAGGCGGACTTGCGGCAGTTCGTGGGGCACAGTATTTTGGAAAAGAAGCAATATTCAGAGAGACAAAAAGTAAGCTCCACTCTGTCTATATATCTGGAATGCTCTACCGAGGACTAGAAGAAAAAAATCTAGCGTTTATTAGGTCGAACACAGGGCTCAGTTATGCCTTTCATGATGAGGGAGCATTTCGAAATATCAATGGTAACGGCGACATGCGTTATGCGCCAGAGGCAATTGGTCTGGTTAATTCTGGACTAAACCTGAAAGATAAAATTAATGATTCTTTGTCAATCGGAAGATACTATGGGGCTCTAGAAGACAGAACCCTAAGGGTTGTTCACAATGAAAAAGTTTTGCATCCCTTTCAGCCGTATAGTTCAGAGGCCACCAAAAACCAGCTCAATTTTTTTAATAAAGTTTTTTTACTAAACACAGATTTAAGCAGTAAAAATCAGGTCTGGTATTGGAAAGAATTGTTTACTTTTGTTTCGCTCATATGTTCAATGCTCATGATTGTTCCTCTAACGAGCTTGTTTCTGAGGACTAAGGTATTTAGAACTATAAAAAAACCCATGGCTGATGCATTACCCAGTCCGAGCGGAAAAGCGAAAACCGTATTCTGGGTGATATTTTTCTTGACCGCATTTATTGCCAGCGTGTCTTTTATCCCCATGTCAAACCTGTCTCTCCGACTATTTACAGACGCATCAACAAGAGTTGCTACGTGGTTTTTTCCTCAGCGTATGAATAATGCTGTGATGCTCTGGGCGCTGTTGAATGGTACTATCGGGCTAGTAATTTTCTTTATTAGTAATAGGTTTTTTCATAATTCTGATGATAGAACTGTTATCGAACGAATGATATCTTTATCAAAAATGGAAATAGGGAAAACCATTATCCTTTCGCTGTTAGTATTTTTATCCTATTTCGGCATCCTTTCTTTGGTCTATTATATCTTTCATGTAGACTACAGGATTCTTTTTATTGGTGTCCGAACATTTCAGCCAGATGTCTTGATAGTATGGCTAATGTATATACCAGTATTTTTTCTCTTTTTCTTATCAAATTCACTGAGAGTAAATGGATCAATATTTTATAAAGGAATAGGCGAGATTAGGGGAATGTTATTCTCTGGACTTGCAACTACCTTAGGGTTAATCATTATACTGTTGATCCAGTATGTATGTCTGTTATTAACTGGAAAGATATTTTGGACAGAGACTAATCTTCAGTGGCTATATGTAAACCTACTTTTTGGTGTTGTCCCAATGATCTTTATTCTTCCTATATTTAATAGATATTTTTATCGAATGACTGGTAGAGTCTACCTAGGACCATTAGTAACATGTTTTATTTTTATTATGATCCTTTCATCTAACACGGTTTGTTATATCCCTTTATAGTACAGGTATACTCTGTTATTATAATTATCATTAAACATATATTTTATTTTTAGTGTATTCTTTTCATAAATTATAGCATGATAACAGTATTGTCACCCGCAAAAAAACTGTCCACTGAGTGTAGTTCCAATGGTTCAGCATACACAAAGCCAGTATTTTTAGATCACTCAGAAAATCTGGTTGAGATACTCAGATCGTTCGATCCAATAGGTTTACAGTCTCTAATGGGAATAAGCGAGAATCTTTCAGAGCTGAACTGGGAAAGATTTCAGAATTGGACATCGGACTTTTCTCCTGATATTTCTAGGCAGGCGGTATACTCATTCAAAGGAGACACATACACCGGGCTTGACGCTGAAACTCTATCCGAAAAAGATATCATCTTTGCCCAGGATAAGGTGCGTATACTCTCTGGGCTTTATGGAGTACTGAAGCCACTTGATTTAATGCTACCATATAGGCTTGAGATGGGTACAAGGCTCGATAATAAAAAAGGAAAAAATTTATACGAGTTTTGGGGTGATAGACTTTCAGTCGCTATTTCTCAAGAGCTTAAGGAGCATAAGGATAAGACAGTAATAAATTGCGCTTCCAATGAGTATTTTAAATCCATCTACAATAGCTCACTAAATGCCAATATCGTTACCCCTGAGTTCAAGGAAATAAAGAATGGTAAAACCAGGATGATATCTATTTTTGCTAAAAGAGCTAGGGGTATGATGGCTAGGTTTATTGTTGAAAACAGGATTGAGGCTGCAGACCAGATTCTTGATTTTAATATGGCTGGTTACAAATATAATTCTTCATTATCGGAAGATGCCAAACCTGTTTTTACTCGAGTGCAGCCCTAGAGTATTTATTTTCTTTCTTTCTCTTAAAAAACTTCTAAAAACTTTCTTTTTTATAGTCTTTCTTAGTGGTCGGTTTTTTGCTAATGATATTAGTATTGAAGACACTTTAATTATCCATCCTATTAGTTTTAACACACCTAGCCCTGAAGGCTGGGTTGCGCAGTATAAGGCAACGATTGATTTTCCGAATGAGGATTGGTCATGGAGAAAAATATTGATGGTGCAAACACTTAAGTGCGATCAAGCGACCAAAGGAGATAAGTATGATTGTGGAGAGTGGGACTATATCTGGGATGCACTTCTCCATGTCCCAAAAGAAGATACGATTGAGGTATTTAAGCTTGGAAGTTTTGTAACTCCATATGGAAAGAGGCTGGTAATGGGTGGTGTAAATGGTTGGCAGTGGATTTATGATATAACAGACTATGCCCCACTTTTAAAAGGCAAGAGGAACTTACATATCGGTAACAACCAAGAACTATTAGACCTAAAATTTTATTTTATTAGTGGAACACCATTCAGAGATCAGATGTCTGTAAAAAATATTTACCCTCTTGGAGAATATGATGGTCACTATGGCTATACATATAAATATGGTGATATATCAAATAACAATGTGTTAAAAACAAAACAAATCGATCTCGACCCACTTGCATCTGGATTTAGCATAAAAGCAATTATCTCAGGTCACGGACATGAGGGGCCAAAATATTGCTGTGAATGGGTAAACAAGTCTCACTCTTATGTCATTAATGGCCTTAAAGAGTTCACCTGGAACGTTTGGAAAGACTGTGGAAATAATCCAATCTACCCGCAGGGCGGAACCTGGCCATATGATAGGGCCGGATGGTGCCCAGGTACAAAAGTAGACGAATATGTTTTTGAGCTTACTGATCTGGTGAACCCTGGCCAGACCATTTCTATTGATTATGAGATTGAAAAAATGATCGATGAGAAAGAGAACAAAGGAATCTACAGGATGAGCCACCAATTATTTTCATTTGGCCCACCAAATTTTAAGCGAAACCTAGAAATAGTAGATATTATTAACCCAAGTTCAAAAGACCAATATTCAAGGATTAATCCCACGCTATCTAGTTCGAGAGTTATTGTGAAGAATATTGGTTCAGAAGAAGTTCGCAGAATAAAATTTATTTATGGTCTCGAATCAGGAAAAAGAGCAATCTATAGATGGCGAGGGAGTATAAAGTTCCTTGAAAAATTAACAATCGAGTTACCTATAAACGATTGGTCTGGTCTGAACGCGGATCAAAGGTTTTTTATCCAGGCATTTTCTTTAAATGGACGAGAGGATGAGAGCCCAGTAGATAATATACTATTTACTCAGGTTAGAATACCTCGCACTCTACCGAGTGAATTTTTATTAAAATTAACAACAAACAATCTTGATAGAGCAAAGCAAAACACGTACCAGATTAGAGACTATTATGGAAACATATTATATTCTGAATATATGTTTTTAGACACTACAGCCTACGATAATAAGATTAGCCTGGATCCGGGGCTTTATCAGTTTGTTTTTACAGACACTAATGAGGATGGTATAGACCGGCTCTGGTGGCAGGAAAAAGATTCTGTTGGCGTAAGTGGAAAACTGGGTCTATATAATCTAGACCAGAGTACGATTCAAGAATTTACTCCAGACTTTGGGCAAGAGATTCGTATGGATTTTATAGTTGGTCCAATTCCATAGTGACATAAATAAAATACAATTAAATTCAGAGTCTAACGCAGCCTTTCAGACACACTATTAAACCCGTTCTATAGCTGGTGATGTTTTCTAGACTGATTTAGTAATAATTAATAAAACAGTCGAGAAAGTATAACAATGCAAAATTTTTTAGAAATAAAACTTAAAAAAGAAATAACCAAAGCTCTTAATGAGCTTGGTTTTATTACCCCTACACCGATCCAGTCAAAGACAATACCACTTCTGATGGACTCAGACCAAGATCTTATTGGTGCTGCACAGACAGGCACCGGGAAAACAGCGGCCTTTGGGGTACCATCAATCCATCTGGCAGATGTGTCAAATAAAATCCCGCAGACACTTATTTTATGCCCCACTAGAGAGCTTTGTATGCAGATCACAAATGATCTAAAAAAATATGCAAAATACTTAAACAAGATACAAATCGTACCTGTCTATGGCGGGGCCAGCATGGAAACCCAGATAAGAGCTTTGAAGAAGGGGACACAGATTGTTATTGGTACCCCTGGCCGGACAAAAGACATGATCAAAAGAAAGAAACTTTTGCTAGCGAGTCTTGACAGGATTGTTCTTGATGAGGCAGATGAGATGCTTTCAATGGGATTCAAAGAAGATCTAGACTTTATTCTTTCAAAAGCACCAGGGCAAGTACAGAAATTGCTTTTCTCAGCAACGATGCCAAAAAAAGTAACCACTATCATAAAAGAGTACATGAACAATCCAGTTACCATAGCCGTTGACCCAATAAATACAGCAGCAATAAATGTGGTCCATCGGTATCATATGGTTCAGGCCAAGGACAGGTATGAGGTTGTCAAACGTATTGCAGATATTAATCCAAATATTTATGGAATAGTATTTTGTAGAACACGCAGAGAAACAAAAGATGTTTCAAACAGGTTAATGGTAGACGGGTATAATGCTGATGCTTTGCATGGCGAATTATCTCAATCGCAGCGTGATGAAGTAATGAACAGATTCAGAAAAGCCCGGTTACAATTATTGGTTGCCACAGACGTTGCCGCTCGTGGCCTTGATGTAAACAATTTGTCGCATATTATAAATTATAATTTACCGGATGATCCAGAGATCTACACACATAGGAGCGGCAGAACAGGAAGGGCTGGAAAAAAAGGAATATCCATTGCTATAATCCACTCAAGAGAGGTAAGAAGACTGAAAGATATTGAAAAAATATCAGGAATAAAGTTTTCAAAGGAGCTCGTTCCAACGGGCGATGACATATGCAAGAAACAGTTATATGCTCTGGTAGACAAAATAAAAAATATTGAGGTAGACAATGAAAAGATAGAGCCATTTTTGTCTTCGATCAATGAGAAGCTTGAGGGGCTTGACAGGGATCAGTTAATAAAACATTTTGTTTCTGCTGAGTTCAATCGATTTATTTCTTACTACAAAAATGCCAGAGATATTAATATTCTTTCTGACAATAAATCGTCTAGATCTAAGAGAGATAGGAAAACTGGTGCCAGGCGAAGTAGTGTGCGAAATGATTTTACACGGTTCTATATTAATCTTGGGACGAAGCAGAGGCTTAATCCTTTAAAGCTAATTAGTTTAATTAATGAAAGCTTAAATTCTAGCGATCACGAAATAGGAAAAATAGAGATACTGAAGACATTTTCTTTTTTTGAGATCGACTCATCGGTTTCACTAAAACTGGTAGACACCTTGAACGGAACAAAATTTAACCGTGTAAATGTTAAGGCTGAGATATCGAGAGAAAAGTCTGCACCATCAAATTCTAAAATGAAAAAGGATAATCAACGTAAAGGAAGATCAAAGAAAAATAGATGGAGAGGGCCTGCTGGATCTCGGAGAAAAAATCACAGAAAAAACAATGGTAGAAATTAATACATCAAAACCAGTACTTGTCACCGGTGCTACAGGATACGTAGCCGGATGGATAGTAAAAGGTTTGTTAGAAAAAGGCATAGCGGTTTATGCTGCAATAAGAGATGTTGGTGATAAAAAAAAAAGGCAACATTTGGATAAGATTGCTAATGAGTCAAACGGAGATATAAAATATTTTGAAGCTGATTTACTTGAACCTGGGTCTTACAAAGAGGCAGTGGAAGATTGTGAATTGGTATTTCACACAGCCTCTCCGTTCTTTTTAGACTCAAAAGATGCTCAGAAAGAGCTCATTGATCCTGCGCTTGATGGTACGAGAAATGTACTCGATTCTGTGAATAAGACACCCAGCGTCAAGCGAGTGGTATTAACAAGCAGTGTCGCAGCAATTTATGGTGACACCATTGACAGTAAGAACGTTCCTGATGGCATTTTTGATGAGAGCGTGTGGAATTCATCATCTACGCCGACTCAGAGCGAGTATAGCTATTCTAAAACTGTTGCCGAAAAAGAAGCCTGGAAAATTTGCGGTGAACAAAACAGGTGGGACCTGGTAGTAATAAACCCGTCGCTGGTTCTTGGACCAGCGCTGAATCCACACTCTGAGTTTGAGAGTAAGAAATTTATGCTTCAGATGGGTAATGGTGACTTGAAAAGTGGGGTCCCAGATATAAAGCTGGGAATCGTTGATGTAAGAAATGTAGGTGAGGCACACTTGAATGCTGGTTACAATCCTGATGCAAGCGGACGGTATATAATCTCATCTGATAGTATTGATTTTCTAACTATTGGTAAACATTTGCTAGAAGAATTTGGAAACAAGTATCCCATACCCAAAAGAGTAGCTCCAAAATTTCTAGTATGGTTGATAGCTCCTATGATCGGTATAAAACGAAATTTTGTTAGTAGAAATGTTGGATATGCAGTTCACTTTAATAACACAAAAAGCAAAAAAGAATTAGCAATCGATTATATTCCTGTAAAAGAGACGGTTATTGATTTTTTTCAGCAGTTTATTGATGAAAAATTGATCTAAGACTAATCCTATCCATTAAATCATTTATAAAATAAATGTTTATTAACTCGCACATAGCCTCTGGATATATCGCTTCAAGGTTTGACACAGATGATAAGAAGTGGATATTTCTTTGGATGTTTGCTGCTACCATACCGGATATTGACGGTCTCTGGTCTAAAACAGTGGCGGACCACCACAGCATTTTGCACACGCCATTTTTTTGGATCATTGTTTGTGGAATTGGATGGTTCATTGGCCATGTAAGAGTTGATAATGATATTAAGAGAGTCTTTTTAATAATTTTTCTCGGAAGCTTATTACATCTTTGTACCGATTATATCACCGCAAGAACTGTAGGTATAAAGTGGCTTTTCCCGTTTGACACTGTTGATTATTATTTATTTTCGATTACTCCTGAAAAAGGGAATATATCTATTTGGGAGATGCTTGTTACACCATACGTAACATTTTACATGGAAAATAAAATCCTGACTATATTTGAGGCATTAATTAACGTAATCGCTCTAATACTGCATTTTTTTATCTATAATAAAACAGATTAGAAATATAATTTTTAATAAAAAAATTATGGGATAGTTATTAACAATTTCTGCTAAAAAAAATCATAGGTAAATTTGAATATACATGAGCTTTAATAGAGAATATTTCACGTTATTTTTATTCGCATTTATCATTTGTTCTTGTGACGAAAATAAGCATGTCAAATCTTATAGGTTGCCAAAGACGAATTTTAATATATCAAAAAATGAAGCTCCAAAAGATATACGTAAAAATGTTAACGGTATAAGCTGGAACCTTCCACAAACCTGGGTTCCATCTGATGGACACTCTATGCGTTTGGCAAGTTTTGATGTTCCTTTTTCAAAAGGTGTTGGGGACTTATCAATCGTATCTCTTGGCGGCGAAAGCGGAGGATTAACCGCTAACGTGAATCGATGGCGCAAACAAATTGATTTAGATCCAATTACAGAGAGTGAGATAAAAACCACATCGATCGTTGGCCAGAGTAAAAATGGATCTTTTAGATTGTTTAGACTGATAAATGATTCTAAACAAGACAAAGCGATATTGGCAGCTGTTTTGCCAATCGAAGGGACAACTCTTTTTATTAAACTAACGGCGAGTCAACAAGGAATCAGTGAACTAGAAAACACCTTTACACAGTTTTGTTCATCAATCGGTATGCCCCAGAAATGAAACAAGAGATCATTAAAATTTTAAGCAGCCCAAAGCTTTTTGTGTATTGCTTAGTTTGGTTGATGGTGTTAGTAGTTGTTGGAACTGTTTCACAGCGTGATATAGGATTATTCGCATCTCAGCAGCGATATTTTTCATCCTACATTTTCTTATTTGGGCCTATTCCTCTTCCTGGTGGAAGAATAGTCTTAGCGCTTATGCTCACGAATCTTATTTCGATGATGTTTAAACAAAACATATGGAAAATGAAAAAGATCGGTATCATTATCGTTCATCTAGGAGGTATCATGCTTCTCTTTGGAGCAGGCCTAACCGCAATATTTAGCTCAGAAGGGAGTATGGTTATTGAAGAAGGGTCAAGATCAAATACTGTTGATGATTATCACAATACAGAGCTCACAATTATCAATATCTCTGAAGAAAACTATGATATATATACTGTGTTTGACCAGGCTCTCTTCGTTAGTGGAAATAATCTGAGACATGAGAATCTAAATTTTGATATAACAATACTAGAACACATGGATAACTCTACTATTGAGCCGATAGCAGGGCAGTCAGATATTCAGTACAGAGGAATGCTAAAAAATTTCTCACTAAAAGAAATATCTATAGACAAGGATGACATGAAAAACCGTCCTGGTATTATTTTTCAAGTTTCTGGAAGCTTTACAGATAGTGATGGTATCTATGGTCTGATCTTTGGTCAATCCGTTCCCGCAACATTAAGCATCAACGGGAAACAATATGTGATGTCTATTCAAAAAAAGAAAACATATCTTCCTTTTGCTATAGAGCTTCTAGACTTTAAAAAGGTATTGCATCCAGGCACTCAGGTAGCAAAGAGCTACAGCTCAAGAATAAATCTCATCAATGACAATATTCCACGGTCGGTACTAATTGAGATGAATAAGCCACTTAGGCATAAGGGTTATACCTTCTTTCAGGCCTCGTTTATTGAGGGACCGGATGGTGAGGCTACTGTTTTGGCTGCGGTACATAACTATGGAAGACTGTTTCCTTATATATCAAGCATCATTATGTCGATTGGGTTGCTCTTACACCTGTTGACTAATCTACCTTCTCTTCTTAAGAAAAATAGAAAATGAAGAAATCCAACATCTTATCTCTCATTATTACCTTGATCTTATTTTTTGATATTACAGATCTATATGCAAAGGATTTCTCTGAAAAAAATATACCCGTTCAAGAGGGTGGAAGAATAAAACCATTGGACACGTATGCTAGAAATCAGGCGCTTGCATTTTATGGAAAAAGGAAAATAAAGCATGAAAACCTATCAGCAATTGACTGGATGATGGATCTATTCATTTATCCTGAAATAGGTTTAGAACAAAAAATATTTAATATTCGAAATCCCGACATTGTTAACGCACTTGGTCTGGAGTGGACAAATAATTTCCATAAATACAGTTATAGTGAAATTTCACCTGGTCTACAAAACCAGATGCCTCTTATTAGTAATATTATTGATAAGAAGGAGGAAGATAGAGACCTTTTCGAGAACCAGTTGGTGGAGCTATACCAGAACATGATGAAATACAGACAGATAGCTTCAAGCCTTAGTTGTCTGCTGCCGATGTTTACTGTCTATGATCCTGAGATCGCTGAAAAGTTACATATTGAGCCAGGACAGTTCACGAGTTACGCGCATATCATGAGCCACAGGGGCTCACTTTTTAATGTTTCTCAGAATATACTGACTAAGTCAGAAGATAGCTGGACAGAGAGCGAGAGAGAGGTCGCTCTATTGCTTTATAATCTTCAGCAGACAAGTTTGGATGAATTTGCCAAAGCACTTAAGATTATTCCCCCAGCAAAGGATGATACGACTGGGCTGTGGATATCACCGTGGGAATTATTAGATGGCAGGGAGATTAAGCCGCACCAGGATAAAATTATAAAATCAATGGAAGCATACCTCTTTGCTAGATATGAGAAAAATTCTAGCTCTATGGATGACGCACTAAAGTCCTATAAAACTGGAGTATTATCCTTTCCTGGTGATAGAGTGAAATTTTCTATACTTGAAAAAGAGACTTGGCTAAATAAAGCGAACCTTTTTACACTAAGTCTGGTTTTCTATTTGTTTGGATTTATTCTTTTAGGAATCAGCTGGATGGTCCAGCCAATACTATTTATGAATATTGCCTATGGCTCCCTGATCTCAGGATTTATACTCCACACCTATGGGATCTATCTGAGGATGGTTATTATGAGCCGCCCACCTATTTCTACTCTTTATGAGACTATCATATTTGTTGGCTTTGTGATTGTATTGTTATCAGTAGTGATTGAGTTTCTCAGAAAAGATGGACTAGGTATTTTCATCGGGTCAGTAAGCGGTTCAATGCTCCACTATGTCGGCTTTGGATATGCAGCTGATGGAGATACGCTTGAGATGCTGGTAGCGGTTCTTAATTCGAATTTCTGGCTAGCGACACATGTTACTACAATTATACTAGGGTATGGAACCTCACTGATGGCTGGTTTAATTGGTCACTTATACCTGATTGAAAAAATACGAGTGCCGAATAATAGTTCACGATTAAAAAGTATCTATAACAATATGTTTGGGGTTACACTGATTGCTCTGTTTTTTACTTTGTTCGGTACCATATTAGGTGGGATATGGGCTGATCAGTCTTGGGGGAGATTCTGGGGATGGGATCCAAAAGAAAATGGTGCGTTACTAATCGTACTCTGGCAGCTGATGATGGTGCACATGCGCCTAAGCGGTTTAGCAAAACCTGATAGGTTTGCACTGGGAATGGTGTTGAACAATATTGTTGTTATCATGGCCTGGTTTGGAGTGAACCTGCTATCTATTGGGCTTCATAGTTATGGTTTTGTAAGCGGTGTCGCTGTGAATATCGTATTATTTACATTGTTTGAACTTTTCACTGGTTTTGGTACCTATTATTGGTCCCAATTGAATAACAGGAAGACTCCTGTTTAACCGAGCAAGAAAAATATAATTGTCATATTAGGCTTAAAATTTTTAACCTTTTTATCATTCAAGTATCTAATACCATAATTAAGAAAATAATCACTTTATTCGAACCAAAGATAAGTTATGAAATGAATTTTATATATTTATTATTCATGATAACGACTATTAATACAGTATATAGTCAATGTGAAGACGAAGAATATTCAACAATTGGTATACTAACAGATATAAATGAGAGTGTATACAATAATGACGAATCTGTTAACGCATATAGTATATTCTCTTGGACGTCAGATGATATGGATAGAATATTATCGGGTAATGGTATCCCAAATCATGAGGTCGGCACATTCCCTAATCCTAACAACCCTAATACAATAAGCGAACAAAATGTAAATCAAACATTTACCCTTTGCCCTGCACTAGTTTCTGAGACCGGCGTTCCTGTTGGTGGCCCTGCAGGCGCTATAGCCTATGCAATTAATAGTGTAAAATTTGATCCGGCTACGGCTGGAAGATGTGATGATGATGGGGTATGTAGTTTAGCACAAGGACAGGGTCAATGGAATATAGAAGCCCTTGGACATGAAACATTTGACTTTGGAGATGATATGAACCATGCCCATGTGCAGCCCTCTGGCGAATATCATTACCACGGCATGCCAGAACTTCTAATGGATCTATTGGGAGATGATTCGAGCATGACCCTTGTTGGGTGGGCATCAGATGGTTTTCCTGTGTACGCAAGATATGGCTATGCCGGTGCAAATGATTCAAGCAGTGAGGTTATCTCTCTTCAGCCGAGCTGGAGATTAAAAACCGAGCCGGATGAAGGACGCCCAGATACCTTAACCGCCTTAGAAGGTGGCCCGGGTCAAGGAACAAATAATCCAAATATTCCCATCCCAATGGGTGCTTTTACTCAAGATTTTGAATATGTAGAAGGCCATGGGGATCTAGATGAGTGTAATGGAAGAATTGGGGTAACTCCTGAATTTCCTGAGGGTATCTATTATTATATGGTCACTGACGATTTTCCATTCTTCTCAAGATGTCTAAAAGGTGATATTGCTGGCGGCGGCGGTGGTGTCCCCGACTGTGAGGACGTTCCTCCTGGTAATCCCTGCTGTGGAGACGGAGTCTGCGGAGGGCCTGAGACAGAGGACAATTGCCCTAGTGACTGTGGCACAGCCAGCGTTGCTCCTGAGCTAGATAATTTTTCTCTTTCAGCAGATAGTGTTAACACAAGCACGACTGCGGTTACTGTTATCTACACACTCAGTGCAAGCGATCCAGACGACTATCTTCTAGATTATACGGTAAGACTGATTCTTAATGGTGGACCTGTGAATGGTGGTGAGATTATGGAAACCTCTGGTGATTTTAATAGTAACCTTTCCTCATCCAATGTGTCTGGCGCATTTGTATTCCCGATAGGAACGACTGAGGGTCAGTGGAATGCCAGAGTATTGATCCATGATGAGAGTAATAATCTGACCAACTTGGGCCCGAATGAACTGGCTGAGAAAAATTTTCAGAGTCACATAATCGTAGACAATACACTACTTGGTAGCGAAAAGCTTAATACTTTGCCAATCGAGTTTGCACTTTTGCCAAGCTTTCCTAATCCTTTTAATCCTAGCACTTCCATTCGTTTTCACGTGCCGATTAGATCTAACATAGATATCTCAGTTTTTGATATTTTGGGAAACCATGTTGAAACGATCATTAACAGTGAAGTTTATCCTGGTATAAGATCGATCGTCTGGGCTCCAGATAGGTTAGTGGTTAGCGGAATGTATTTTATTCGTTTAAAAAGTGATCACTTTACATCCACTCAAAAAGTTATGTTCCTAAAATAATTATTTAAGTGTGCTGGTTCTGTTATTCGTTACTAATTTATAAGACATCAACATGAAAAAATTATTTTTATTTATTTGTCTTTATGTATCAGCACAAAGTGTCCATGCTGACACGCTCACGATTACGTTTTTAGATGGAGAAACCTCAAACCCTATTGAGGGAGTAAGCGGGTTTATTAATAGCTATGCGTATGACGTATTTATTCCGATCCAGTTTGTTTCTGATTCTGATGGTAGGGTGGTTGTCCCATCTTTTCCAGAAGGCGCGGGTGACATATGGGCAAGTGCGGCTGGATACACAGAAATATTTATACCATTTGTGTTTCCGGATCAGTCTGAACTGGTTATCGCGATGCTATCTGGGACTACAAATAACGTTACCGATACACTAAATATTCAGATCGTAGACTCGGAGACAGGAGATCCAATAGCAGATGTTTTTGGCTCTGCATATAGCCCTTCATTCTGGGACTATCTAATTCCGTTTAACACGGATGAGGATGGACTGGCATCATTATACGATTTTCCTACAGGAGAGACAGAGATATGGGCCAGTGCAAACGGATATAATGACCTCTATGATTCGTTTTATTTTTCAGGTCAGGATTTAATCGTGTTAGAAATGGATCCCAGTGAGATACCTAATGAGGAAACAGACACCCTGAGTATACAATTCGTTCACTCAGAGACAGGAGCGCCAATCCAAAATGTAAATGGGTTTATCAATAGCTATGCAACGTGGATGCCTTTCCAGTTTGTTACGGGTGCAAGCGGAACGGTTGAGATACATAACTTTCCGTATGGATCTGCAGAGCTTCATGCAAACGCGAACGGTTACTATGATATTTTTATGTCATTTAATTTTCCAGATCAAGATCAGCTGGTAATTGAAATGAGTCCGCATGAGACGCCTCCTCTTGAAACGGATACTCTTAAAATGGTTTTTGTCAACACGGAAACAGGTGACATTGTTCCTAGTGTAGAGGGTTATGCAATGAGCTTTGGGGCCTGGGACATGGTCTATACCTATGAGTTTATGTCAACCGAATTGGGCTATGCTGAGATATATAATTTTCCATTAGGCCTTGCTGAGGTTTATGCCTTTAAAATTGGATTTTCTGATAGTTATCAATATTTTGAGTTTACCGGAGACCAGTCAGCGAATGTTCCAGGAGGTGGTGACGTTATTACAATAGAGATGGATCCGGTTGGGCCTCCGGATTATCAAAATGATACGCTGACTATTGATTTTATTGACGCAGTAACGGGACTGGGTATTGCAGATGTGGGTGGTTATCTGATGAGTGAGGTAGGAAATGATTGGGATGGGTTTTGGTCTGCGACATTTAATTCAGATAATGAGGGAACCGCGGTTATTCCCTTGGTTCCATAT